>Ga0247832_1000339_pt1 | contig 97562 bp, 87 predicted proteins | sample LaCruzMarch2015__10_FD_192407 | JGI IMG/M metagenome (GOLD analysis project Ga0247832, IMG submission 192407) | Freshwater microbial communities from meromictic Lake La Cruz, Castile-La Mancha, Spain - LaCruzMarch2015_4m | ecosystem: Environmental > Aquatic > Freshwater > Lake | place: Spain... | reverse complement strand
GGTAGGCTTGCTTAGATGCACGCTTTTTGGATGCTACTGGCATTATTCCTTGCACTTGTTGCCACAAGGTTACAAGCTTAGTAACTTATTTTCAAATTGTTATGGGTTATTCAGTAGACCCTAACTATTGTGATGTGAATGGCAAATTTATGGTAGGGAATAGATTTGCAGTTTACTTAGACCCTCAATATAGACAAGTATCCGAACTAATAGATCAATCTGGCAATATTATTCCTTCCTTTTCTCAAAACTACTATCCTGTTCGTTCAATTTTTATTCCAAGACCTGGCAAAGCGCATCAAGTATTTTTATTTTCAATAAATCGAATTAGGCCAGACTCTGTAAGACCAAATACACTGGAGAATCACCTTATCGATTTTAAGCTAAGGAATGGATTTGGAGACATTATTCCCGATTCAACCCAAAGAATTTTCAGTAGTTCAGGAGATTTTTTCCCTTTTGATTTAATACAACACAGCAATGGAATTGATTATTGGCTAATAGCCCAAAAAGATACTACCTTGGAACTGTATTCTTTTTTGGTAACGAAAAATGGCATAGGCAGTAGTCAAATAGCACACCCAAGTTTAGGCCAGCAGGTCTCCGAAATGGAATCTAGTCCTAACGGAAAATTGTTTTTTGTTATGTATGGATTTGGGGAATATTTTGGCCAATTCCACCTTTTTGACTTTAATGCAAATACTGGTATTTTCTCGAATCAGAGAAAAATTCCGACACCTGCGAGGTCAAGTTCATTTGATGCAGTTGCAAACACCTTTAGCCCTGATTCCAAGTTGCTCTATACTTTTAGATTAAATTATTTTCGTGAAAATAATACTTATAGATCGCAAATTTTTCAATACAAAGTTGATTTAACGGATTCTGCCGCTATTTCCAATTCTCAAAGACTGATTTATGACGACCAAAGCAATTCATTGTTTTATTCTGCCAGAACAGGCCTCGATGGCAAGATGTACATTTCGAGTTTCAATAGAACGATCGAGAGGGATCAACTTTCCATCATACATTGCCCAAATACCTATGGGCCTGTTTGCAGGTTCCAGTTTGGCTGGAAATCTTTTGGCAATACTATTCCTATATCAAGAGTTTCCATCCCCATCCAACTGCAGGCCTATTTTTCGAAGGTAGGTATTTTGCAGGCTTTTGCCGATCAGGATACGATTTGCAGAGGAGATTCTGTTACGCTTTCGGCTTTGGGTGCAGGAGCCGATCGCTTCGAATGGCGGCGTAACAATGAGCCTAATATTTTTTCGACCCGAGGCAACATCCGTATAGCACCCAGCCAAAACACTACCTACCGCTTGCGGGGCATTGGGGAGTGCACAGCAGCTTTAGACACCTTTGTCACCATATATGTCCGCCCGGCACCCATAGCCAGCATTTCCAGACCCAACAGTCCAAGAAGGGATACCCTTTTTGTTTGCACCGGCGATAGTGTTCGGCTGTTTTCCGGTCAAGCTTCACAAGCTGGTTTCAGTGTTCAATGGTGGAATGGGGCGCAAACGCCTTTTGCCACTTTTTATTCCGATTCGCTACCCCTTGGCCGCTACAAAGTTTATGTCACCACCTCCAACCGCTACTGCTCCCGCTCCGACACCATTTGGGTGAGGTTGCTGCCCCGACCATTGCCCCCACAAATCACTTTGAGCCCTGCCGCAGATACCCTTGGTTTTTGCCCCGGGCAAACTGTGCAACTCAGTGCCTCGGCTGGCTTTTCGGCTTATGCCTGGAGCAATGGCAGCACCGGTAGCCAAACTTCTTTTTCTGTGCCGCTGCTGCCGGGCTATGCCGGCGGTGTGTATCCTTTTGCTGTGCAAGGCATGGCCTCGGGCTGCCAAAGTCCTACTTCCGATACCTTGTGGTTGCGGTTTCGACCATCGCCGCAAGTGCCCACTATTCAAACCAATCCGGTAGCCGGGGCAGATGGCGTGGTGAAAGTATGCTCCGGCGATAGCATAGCACTTTCAGGTGTAAATCCTTATTTTCCTCAACCTGTTCGCTGGCGTTGGAGTAGCGGAGATACCGTGCAAAATATCATGATTCAGCCCAATGGCTTGTCAACTTTGCGCTTGCACTTGCTATATCCTGCGGTGAACGGCTGTTTGAGTCCTGCAGATTCTGTGCTGCTGGGCAACCACCCTGTGCCGGTGGTTTCGGGTTTTGAAGGGCCGCTTTCGGTTTGTCCGGGTGTGCAGCAGGTGCCTTACCATGCTTTGGGCACCTTTCTTGATTCGGTGTTTTGGCAGTCGGGCATTGGTGTGTTGAGTGCTTCAGGCTGGCAGAGTGCAGGCACTTCGGTGCTGGTCAATTTTCCGGTGCTGCAAACCGATTCGGCCTGGCTGCAAGTGTTGCCCCAAAGTGTATTTGGTTGCCTGGGTGATACGTTTCGGGCATATATTCGCATCAATACCCGTTTGCGGCCTGCTTTGCCTTTGGGCGATAGCATGGTGTGCACTTTCAACTTAAACCAAACTTACCGGGGCTTTTTGTCGCCCGGGTCGTCCTACCAGTGGACAGTAGCAGGCGGACAAATTGTGGGAAATGGCAACGAATTGCAGGTGCAGGTACAATGGCCGGGGCCAGGTCTTGGCTTTGTGCGCTATCGGGAAACGGTAACCATTGGCGATTCGGTATGCGAAGGCGAAAGTACTCCTTTGCGAGTGGCGATAGCCCGCTCACCCGATAGCACTTTACAAATTGCAGGACCAGCGGCACTTTGCATGCGCAGTGAAGGCGTGTTTTCATTACCCGGTTTTGCAGGTTCCAGCTACCAATGGACTTTGCCGGGGGGAAGTTTGTCAGCTATGCCAGATTCCTCCATTCGGTTGTTTTATGCACAGGCAGGTCAATTTCCGATTACAGTAGTAGAAACCAGCGACAGCGGTTGTGCAGGCAGGCCGATTTCGACCCAGGTTCAGGTAAACCCCTTGCCTTTGCCCATCCCGGGGCCAAATCGGGAACTTTGCAGCGGTGAAAGTGTGCAGTTGGGAACGGCCAATGCTCCATTGTTGCGCTACCTGTGGGAGCCAGCTAATTTCCTCAGTAACGACACCTTGCAAAATCCGGTGTTCCGCATGACTTATAGCGGCTCAATCGATACACTGATTCGTTACAGGCTTACAGCTACAGATTTTGTGAACGGCTGCAGCGATACGGCTTCGGTAAACATTCGGGTAAAACCACAACCTCCAAGTCCGGCAAGAAGCGACACGGCATTGTGTGCCAGAGGTAGCATAGCAATGGGAAAACTGCAAACAGGACCCTATTTGTACCAATGGTCGCCAGTGGCTGGGCTTGATTTTCCACAGGATCCCAATCCTACATTCATCCTTCCTGCATTGATGGTCGAAAGAGATAGTTTGTTGCAAAAAACGGTGCAGGTTCGAAACGTGATTAGTGGTTGCTCCATTTCCGATACGGTGAACATTGGGCTGTGGGCTTTTCCAACAATGGCTTTTGCGCAGGTACCAGATGCTTTTTGTGCGGGGAGAGAAGCAACGATTTCCCTGAATCCGCCCAGACCTGATTTGAATTTGCTTTGGCAGTTGGAGCCCGGTGGCGTGGTGCAAACCAGTCAAAATTTCAGCTATCGTTTTGACAACCTGGATGCAAGCTCAAAAACATTCCAATTAAACCTGCAAGTCAGCAACGCCAAGGGTTGCCAAACGAATGCGGCACAGCTGGAACTTCAAGTAAAACCTTATCCGATTACAGATTTATCGCCATTGAGTCCATTCGTTTGCCCGGAACAGGAAAGTGGTTATGTGTATGCCTTGCCTGGACCATCCGTGTATCGGTTCGAACCAACCAACGGACAAGTGACCCAATCTTCAGACACCTCTGCCACCATCACCTGGCTCCTGAATCCTGGCCCTTGGCAACTGATTGTTACAGAAACCCGCCCTGATGGCTGCACTTCCCTCCCGCAAACGCTTAACCTGCAATTGGACAACCAACTGCAACACTGCGACATCAACAACTACCTGCCTTTTATCCCGAACGTAGTTACCCCCAACGCTGACGGCAAAAACGACAACTGGCAAGTGGGCAACCTCCAATACTACCCGCAAAACAGCCTGAGCGTATTCGACCGCTGGGGCAAAAAGGTATTTGAAGCATCGCCTTATCAAAACAGCTGGGGCAGCAATGCCAAACCGGGTACGTACTTCTACCAATTCAATGATGGCCGAACGGGGAAAGTTTGGAAAGGCTGGGTGGAGGTGATTTCCAGGTGAAAGGTGAGAAGGTGGATCACACCGAATCGCAAATTCTACATGCAAAAAATATTGTGGCAATTTCCTTTCAAAAAAATTTGTGGCTCATAAAATAATTTATTTTCGGTTTGCCACACATTTGTAATCGCCAACATTATGGCTCGTGTCTCATGATCCAGTTAATAATCAATAACTTAAACTCTAAAAATATTTGGAAGCATCAACAATTTTTCAATTACCACAGCTTTCATTAATTCAATTCACTTGATGATGAGAAAATCATTTATCGAACCTGTCAAAATAACCCACTTGCCAAGCATTGGAATTTGGCTTCTACAATTAAAGACTATCGTTGGTGATCAGCGAGTTACTACCTTAAAAATAAAAGTGAATTTCATTTTTTAAAAGATTTGAGAGTAACTTTACATGATGAATAAAAGCTTTGAACTACAGGGCGGCGATTCCGTGCATATCCCCCTTTTGTTTGTGAGGTATTTGCTGAAGAACCATAAGCTCCACACCTTTTCCATTTTGGGATGGAGCCAAGACTTAAACCGATTATTGGCTTTAAAAGTGACGTATTATGAGAGTATTAATTTTTAAACTATTAATTTTTTGCTTTTTATCTTTGTTTATTAGCTGCAGATGTGAGGAGTGTTTGATAAGTGCTGATATTAAAATTAAAATTAATTGCGATACTTGTGCGACAATTAGAATGAAGTATAAAATAATTGACACAACAAGTATCTTTGTTGATACTGTTTTTTCTGATCCAATTCTTTTTAAAAACCAATCCAATTTATTTGAAAAAAATATTAACTTAGGAAACAGATTTGATGGCCATAATGTATATTTAAAGTTGTACTTGAATGATAGTTTAATTTTATTAAGCAATATTAAAACAAGTAAACTTTTTTGCTCCACAGGAAAACGTAAGAGTTGTGGAACAAACTTTGGTTTTGAGATAACGGAACTACTGGTTAACGGTGAAAGAAAAGAAGGAAATCACGTAAATTTTGAGTTATGAAAACATTCGTTCTATTTGTCATTTTGCCACCATGCCTAAGTTAATAAGCGGGGTGGAAACGACAAAAGTTTCAGTTTGCAAAATTCTAAACCCAAAATTATCTTTACAACGTGTCTAAAAAACCAGCCAGATTATGAAAATAATTATATCAACATTGTATCTTATTTTATTCTTGAAATGTGGAGGATACGAAGATCACTGCGCATGCCTTGATCCAGTGTATGTTAAAGGATCGAAAGCTATTGAATCCATCACACTTAAGCAATCAGTTCCAGGGACAGGAGGCGCCTTTGCAAACAGTGCAAGAATAGACTCTAATGTAATTAGATTAACTTGTCCAGATATCACAGGATATGGCAGAACCAAATTCGTTTACAAAGATATAACGGGCAATGCAGATTCGCTTTACATTGACTCAATTGTTTACAGTGTTGGAGAGAGGTGCAGACATTATCGATATTTCTATTACACACTCGCTAAAAATCAACAAACCTATGAAAACGACACTATTGTCCTATACTAGCGTTTCGCAATAATGAAGCGAAACAGAATCAGCAAAACAAACCCTGCAAAGTAGGTTAAAGCAGCAAGCGCAAAGGGTGGGTGCCATATTATACAGAATCTGAATTGTAAAAATGATTAACCCAAAAGTGTGATAGCTTTCAGCTTTAGCAAAATTTCTACTTCCTGCTACCCCCTGTAATTAGAAAAAAAATCACGTAGCCCCAACCAAAAAAAGAGTGGATAATGGCCCAAAGAATGGAATGGTTTCTCGACCAGGAAGCGAGTACGGCAAGCAAAGTGCCTAAACCTATTCCCGTGTAGATATAATTGATCTCTTGTGAGCCAGCGCCTGATTGGGCGTAGGCACTCCAGGTAGTCAGGAGAAAACCAATAAGGATTGGTAGAAATTTTTTTGAGCCCATTTGAATGGAGTTTATTGGGCTGCCAAGGTAAACTTTAAACGTGTTTCTTTACAAACCGACCTGTTTTTATGGCTTTGCCGTCCAAATACAAGGTGTAGAAATAAATGCCGTTGCTGTAGTTTTCCAGGTTCATTTTCACTTGACCTGAAAATCCTTCAAGTTCAACCTGACTTACTTTTCTACCTGTCAAATCGTAGAAGTGAATGCTTGAAGATTTGATTTGAGGAGGTACTTTGTAGTTGAAAATCAATATGTTAGAAACAGGATTTGGGTAAGGTTGCGAAAGGACAAATGCCGACTTGGCATGCACGCTGTCGGTTTGTTGGTTGAATGATTTCGCTTGTCCACCATGCGCAAACACGACTACGAGAAGAAAAAGGAGTAGGTAAATTGATTTCATGGCTTGCTGGGTTTTGGTGTTCTTGCCTCAATAACAACACAAAGAAACGTAAGGTTTCCCTTAATTGAAATTAAATTTAGGTTAAAGGGGTTAAATTTTGATGTGAAGTGCATGGATTTGAGCTTGAAATGCATGAGGTTTTATTTTGAGGTCGAAAACCAGTTTCTTTGACCCATGCTCATAGCCCCTTCAATTCTTTCGGCCGATTTCGGAAAACTCAAAGAGGAAATCGACATGATCAACCAAAGTGAAGCCGATTGGTTTCACGTTGACGTGATGGATGGCCATTTTGTGCCCAACATTTCTTTTGGCTTTCCGGTAATGAAAACCTTGAAAAAGTACAGCCAAAAACCCCTTGACGTGCATTTGATGATCGAAAATCCTGAGCGCTACATCGATAGGTTTGCGGCTGAAGGCGCAGATTTCATCACGGTGCATTGGGAAACCTGTCCGCACTTACACCGCACGTTGGCTCAGATCAGGGAAAGTGGTTGCAAAGCTGGGGTGGCTTTGAATCCTTTTACACCCATTGAATGGGTTGCAGATATTTTGGCTGATGTCGATTTGATATTGATCATGAGCGTAAACCCTGGCTTTGGAGGTCAAAGTTTTATTCCGTCTACGTTGGACAAACTAGCCAAAGCCAAAGCCATGATGATGACCGCCAATCCAGCAGTGATTCTCGAAGCAGACGGTGGCTTGAGTATTGAAAATGCAGCCGAAGTAAAAGCGGCAGGTTTGGATGTGATGGTGGCCGGAAATGCAGTGTTTGGTGCCGCCAACCCACAAGAAATGATTGCAAGACTCAAATCAATTTAGGTGTTGAAAACAGCATTGCTCAGGCTGCTGGGTTTGTTCGACCGTTTTACATATCGGTATCCTGGCATTTTAGCCTATCTGTTCGACAATCAACTTTTTAGAGAATCGATTCTCAAACCATATCTTACCAACAGACCAGCCTGGTTTGAGCGGTATTTTTCCTGGAAAAAGCCTGCAAAAAACTCGAACCATGTGTTGCTTTTGCGCACAGATGCCATTGGTGATTATATCCTGTTTAGAAACGGAATTGAAGCACTGAAACAACATCCAGGATACGCCGGAAGTCAGCTTACTTTGCTAGGCAACGGCATTTGGAGAGCTTTGGCAGAACAACTCGATGGCAAGTATTTGCATCAGCAGGTTTCCTTGAATCGCAAAGATTTCCTTCACCCATTGCGTGAAAAGTACCGCTGTGAGGTGCTTTGGGAAATCAATAAAACGCAATACCGGGAAGTGATTTATCCGGCCATGTCAAGAGAATTCTGGGCGGGCGACTGGGTGGTGAAACATGTGCCAGCCATGGTGAAAACAGGCGTTTCTGGCGACAACCATTGCATGTTCGACGAAGCGAAATTGCAGGCAGGATCAAGGATTTACAATCGACTCATCGCTCCAGATCCCGGAGTAGTTTTTGAGTTCGACCGGAACCGGGAAATCCTGGGCAAAATATTGCAAGGCAACCCCCTGGCTTACAAACAGCACATCGATTCATCTGATTTAAAAAAATATGTGCGAAAGCCCTTTCTGGTACTTTTCCCAGGAGGTACTGCAGACTATCGACGTTGGCCAAAAGAACGATTTGCCGAAGTAGCCAAATATTTTGCTGCCAATAATAACTGGCGCATTGTGATAGCCGGAGGGCCTGAAATAGCGGATGAAGCTGCCTGGATTCAACAGGAATTGGAAGGGCTTTCGGTGCTTAACCTGGCAGGAAAAACCACCTTGAAGCAGCTTATGCTCTTGTTTTTCAACAGCAGTCTTATTGTATCCAACGAAACATCTTCCATCCATTTTGCTGCTGGACTTGGAGCCAAAGCTGTTTGCATTTGCAATGGCGTTTTGTTCGGCCGTTTTCATCCTTACAATCCACAGGAATATCCCATTCTCACTATTTATCCGCCTTCTTTTCAGGGACTTAGCTACGAAGAATTAGTGGAGCGTCATGGCATGGACAAAGGCGTAGATATTCGGGCGATTGAAGTGGAGCAGGTGATTGAGGAGATGGAGGGTTTTCTGTTTTCAAATGGATAAATTGCCATTTTTAGAGTGCACTTTCAATCTGGAATCCACTTCACATTTCAAAACCCAAAAACTGGTCAGGTTGAGCAACTGAATTTATAACCTGTGGGGTTTTATTGATTATTTAGAGTTGATCTCGTTTTCAATGTTGTAACAGAATTAGGGTAATTTCCTGATTTGGACTAAATCCCCAAGCTCACCTGTAACTGCATTCGATTCAGGCTTTTAAAGGAGCCATTACCTAAGTTTTGGGAAAGAGGGGTTTGATGAAGAAGCGCAGCCGACCAGCCTTTCCAGTAAGCCTGACATCCTATTTGAGCCATGAGTAGGTTTCCACCCGTAAAATTCACCTCATAACCATACATGCTGTTTTGTAGCCGACTTTCTCCATTCAGGCCAGTCAATAGCATCAACGAGCGTTTTTCTTTGAAGTTATTGAGCCAGAATATATTCAGATTTCCGGTTACCCCATTGCCAAAGTGGTAGCGGTCGGGGTTTGTGCCATTGTATCGGTATTGTGCATCGGTCATCAAGCCCACAGATTTGTGCCTGAGAATGTATTGCACCATACCAATGCCATCATAGCTACCAGTACCGGGCTGAAAATTTGGGTTGACAACATCTCTGCCAGTCTCAGCATCATATCTCCAGGCACCTGTTGGAAGTTTGAGGCCTCCCCCAACAAAAAGCTGGTGGAATACATTTTTTTCAGGACTGGTTATTTCAGTATTCAACAACTCATATTGCCCCATCACCAAGGCATCGGCCAATCCATTTCTATATAGCGTTTTTTCCTGCCCTTGCTGGCGTGCCATAAAGTAGGGCAAAAAACCAATAACCTGCCATTTGCGGCTAAGATGTACTTTGCCCCAAAGTTCCATCAAGGTAAAATCTTCTCTGGTGCGAAATCGCTGGCTGTAGATGTCGGGGAAAATATGCGAATCGAAAGCAAGGGTACGGTATCTCAGGCCAAGTATAGACTTGTCCCATTGGGGCAAAATGCCCAGATTAATGCTGCCTGCTCCACAACCGCAAACGTCGCAGGCATTTGCATGGCCAAGTATGGCAAGGAATAGAACCAAAGTTGCAAAAAAATGCCTACCTCCTAGGCGAAGCCAACAGCGGGTTTTTAACAAAAGTTTCATCATTGAGTGTGTTCAAAAAGGCCTTTAGGTTATCTTTTTCAGTGGAAGAGAGACTGATACCCAACTGCCCGTTTTGTTTCAACAAAGGGTCGAGAGAATGGCTTTCAATCACTTGATTTTCGTAGTGGTTCAGCACGGCATCGAGGGTGAAAAATCGCCCATCGTGCATAAACGGACTGGTGTAGCGCCAATTTCGGAGCGAAGGCACCTTGAAGGCATACATATCTTGAGGTGAATGGGTGATTTCGTAGCGACCTTTATCATCAACTCGGGTTGGCCGAAGGCCATTGTTTCTGAAGCTGTGGTCGGTGAATAAAGGAGCAGGATGACAAGCAGCGCATTTTTGGGTAAAAATGGCTTCACCTGCCAATTCAACATCTGTGAAAGTGGTTTCACCTTGCTGTACTTTGTCCCATTTCGATTCCCAGCTGTTGCACATGAGCATAAACTGCGCCATAGCCTGAAAAAACCTGGGTGAAGTAATTTCCGGACTTCCAAAGGCATCTTTAAACAAGCGGGGATAATCTTTATCGTTGCGAAGCTTTTCCAGCACATTGGCTATACTTTCGTCCATTTCCACCGGATTGGTAATGGCATTTACAGGAGTTACATCCAGGTGAAATGCCCCACCATCCCAGAAAAAGTTGTTTTGCCAGGCCTTGTTCATGATCGGTTGGCTGTTGCGTTTGCCAAGTCTATCGTCTATGCCGTGGCTCACATCGTGCCCATGTTGTGTGAATCCTGCACTTTGTTCGTGGCAGAAACTGCAATCAACAGATCCATCCCTGCTTAGCTTTGGTTCATAAAACAACGCCCTGCCTAGCTCAAAACCCTTGGTGGTTACAGGGTTGGTGGCAAAGTCGTACAATGGAGCTGGAAAATGACTGGGTGGCTTGAATGTAATCTCCTCAGCCGGCTTTACTGGTGTTTCCTTTTCAGGTTTACACGAAAACAACCCCAACAAAATAAAAAAGCATCCGACCCATAAAAAGGGCCGGATGCATGGAAACATTTTAGTGCACATGGTGAACCATGAACATGTCTTTGTAATTGTTGGAAATGTTGGTTGAAAACGGATTCAACATCACCAAAGGTCTTTCCTGAATACTTAACCTTGTACTTCCTTCAAACACTTTAAGCGCATCTACCATCAAATGAGCTTGGGGCTTCCGGCCTGGCATGATGACAACTTGACTTGGGAATGGCAATGTGATGGTGCGCACATTATTGATTGGGTTAGCTGTAGGGCCACCAAAGCCACCAATGTGGTAGTAGAATTTGCCATAAGGGTTTTCAGCCGTTTCAGCAACCTCTGCTCTGCCTTCCATTTTCATAAAAATGTAACCTGATGCCCAGGCCCAGTACATGGGACCATCGTCAGAGTGGTTGCTATGATTTACTGGGTTTAGCACGCCAGTGAAGTTGGTATGGGTTTGGGCACTTTTTGCACTATCAACCCCAATGGTGAAAGTAACATGCGTGTAAGCACCTGAAGGGATGTTGAACAAGTCAACTTCTTGTGTTGAGGCATCACTTTCTTTCACCAAAAAATAAGTGGAATCATGAACTGGATACATGAACTCAGACCCGTCTGCCCTACGTAGTTTAACGTTGGAAATGAAATAATTGAAGGAAGTAATGCTAAACTTTTCGCCAGAACTATTTGTATAGCGCTGAACGGTATCGAGCTGCATGTTAGAACCTCCAACTACGTTGTCAAATTCCAATACAAAGGTGCCAACTGTGTTTGGCTCCGGGTCTTTGCTATCTTTTTTACAAGATACAAGTGCAACCATAAGGAGGGCTGCGCTCCAGAGAACGATTTTTTTCATCTTAAGATTTTAAGTTCGATTTTTTGCCAATAGGCCTGTTGTTCCCGAAAGGAACATTCCATTTATCCACACCCTCTTAGGCCATAGCAGAAGGCTGGTGTTCAATAGACAATACAATAAATGGACAGAAAAAAATCAAGCCACCAGGCTTGGTGGCTTTTCGGGTGAACTTAAAAACGGAGGCAAATAAACAGCTACCAAATGGTTTGGTAGGGTTGTTTTGGCTTTTATGAAATATGCCGATTGAAGCGTGGGAGAATTATTCTCAATACTCCAAACCAGCACTTCAGGCTCGATGAGCTTTGTAGTTTTGGTTGGCTGAACAGGTTCTTCGGCTTTAGCAATTTCTTTTTTCAGGTGGCATTGCCCGTTACATTCCAACTCGGGCTTAGCTTTGTTTTCGCAGTATTTGTCGGCGAGTTCCTGTTGGTTGGCTTTGAAATGTGCATAAATCAACAATGGCATGGACTGCCGTAGCAGAATAGCGAATAAACAAAATACCGCAAGCCAATGCATGACCTTCATCGTTTGCAAAAGTAGAAACAGGTGTTCAAATAAAAAATTATTTAAATCATATTGTTGCACTAGATTATTGGCAGTTTCAATGACTTTCCAGACCTTGGAAACTACTTTCAGATTCTTGAATCCCATAATTTCAATTAATGGAATAAACCTATACATTAGAACCTTTAGTTAATAAACAACATAATATTTGTAAATTTATTTGGCTGGCGTAAATATTGCCTTTTACTTTGCATAAGAATACAATTTTAAAAGACATTAAAATCATGGCAAATCAACGTTTCGAAACGCTTCAACTTCATGCAGGGCAGGAAGTAGATGCAACCACATTGTCGAGGGCAGTATCTTCGTCATGGCTTTGGTGGTGTGCTGTCGTTTCAAATTTCAGGTGGTGCAGAAGCTGCCAATGCCTTTGTAGATAAGTTGAAATTGGTGAGTCATTTGGCCAATGTGGGCGATGCAAAAACCCTCATCATTCATCCTTCGGCCGCCACGCACCAACAACTTTCTGAACAAGAGCCGATTGCGGTAGGTGTGATTCCGGGATTGTTGCGTGTGAGTATTGAACACATCGACGATATCACTGCAGATTTTGAACAAGCCTTCGTAGCTTTGCCCGTGCTGGAAGAGGCTTAATTCTTTTTGAAACAAAACCATTTCAAGCCTGTCTTTTCAACAAAGACAGGCTTATTTGTACCTATGAATTTTCAACAAATCACATTACAAGGACCAATCACCATCGAATCGGGGCATACCTTTTCTCAATTCGAAGTGGGTTTTCATACCCTTGGACACCTTAAGGAAGAAAAGGACAATGTGGTTTGGGTGTGTCATGCTTTTTCGGCCAATTCCGATGTGTCAGATTGGTGGCAAAACATGGTTGGTCCTGGTCGATTGCTCGATCCTGAGCAACAATTTATCATCTGTGTGAACCTGCCGGGTTCCTGCTTTGGAACAACAGGACCACTTTCGGTGAATCCTGAAACAAAGGAGCCTTATTTTCACAGTTTTCCATTTTTTACCATCAGAGATGTGGTAAAAATTTACAGGCTGGTGGCCAAAAAATTAGGCATCATAAATATTCAATTGCTGGTTGGCGGGTCGTTAGGTGGACAAAAAGCTTTGGAATGGGCCATTCAAGAGCCTGGTTGCATAGAACAACTGGTGGTGATCGCTTCAAATGCTGTTCATTCGCCATGGGGAATTACGTTTAATAAATCCCAGCGTATGGCCATTGCCAGCGACGTTGCCTGGAAAGAACCGAAGCCGGATGCTGGTTTGGAAGGTATGAAAGCCGCAAGTGCAGTTGCCATGCTTTCTTACAGAAATTTACACACCTATCAAATCAGTCAATCGGAGCCTGACAATACAAAAATTGAAGGTTTCAAAGCTGCATCATACCAGCAGTACCAGGGACAAAAATTAACCTTTCAGTTCAATGCCATCAGGTATGTTTTGCTTTCTAAAATGATGGATAGTCACAACCTCGGTTTCAACCGGGAAAGCATAGAAAGTGCATTGAAATTTATTTCTGCCAATACTTTGGTGATTGGCATTCGTTCTGATTATTTGTTTCCTGTGGCAGAGCAAAAGTATTTGGCCAGACACATTCCAAATGCAGAGTACGTGGAAATTGACTCACAATACGGTCATGATGGCTTTCTGGTTGAAACTGAAAAGATTTCAATTTGTGTGCGTAATTTCATGCTGAAACAAATGCAGAAAAACCCATTGAATGCGGCTGTATAATTTTGAAAATATTCCAGGCAACATCTCTATTTAAACTCAAATATGAATACACTTGAAAAACCAAAATTAGACCAGATTTTGTATTCTTATCAGCGATTGCTGCACTTTGTGACCCAGATTTTTTGTACCATAGGTTGTTCAACCGAAGATGCTGAAATAGCTGCAAAAAACCTGCTCATTGCCGATCTTCGGGGTGTAGATTCTCATGGCATTGCCCGATTGGAAGGTTATGTAAGGCTCTGGGAATCAGGAAGAATAAATGTGAAGCCGCAAATTGCAATCATCCATGAAACACCTTCCACCGGCACTGTTGATGCCGATGCTGCATTGGGTTTGGTTTCTGGTGAATTTGCCATGAATTTGGCCATAGAAAAAGCCAAACAAGTGGGCAGCGGCTGGATTGCTGTAAAAAATTCAAACCATTTTGGCATTGCAGGCAACTACGCCATGATGGCCATGGCGCAGGACATGATTGGCTTGGTGATGACCAATGCGAGTCCGCTCGTAGCTCCGGCTGGTTCTGTTTCTAGAATGTTAGGCACCAATCCCATAGCGGTGGCTGTACCGTCTGGCGAGGAATCACCTTTTGTGGCTGATTTTGCCACCACTACGGCAGCGAATGGAAAACTGGAAATTCTACAAAGAAAAAATCTGGATGCACCCATAGGTTGGATTCAGCAATCGAACGGAGATGCTACCACCAATCCGCATGCTTTAAAAAAAGGAGGTGCATTGCTGCCTTTGGGAAGCGACAGTGATAGAAGCTACCACAAGGGCTATTGCCTTGGTTCCTGGGTCGATATATTCAGTGGAGTGCTTTCAGGTGCCAATTTTGGGCCTTGGGTGCCGCCTTTTGTTCATTTTTTACCCATGCCACAAAATCCAGTCGGTGAGGGGATCGGGCATTTTTTTGGCGCTATGCGAATAGATGGTTTTCAAGATGCGACTGTTTTTAAATCCCGCATGGATATTTGGCTGAGGGCATTTCGCTCGGCAGAACCAATTGAGGGCGAACATGCTGTGATGGTGCCCGGTGATCCTGAGCGTGCCTTTGAAGCTGAGCGCATTCAACATGGAATTCCTTTGTTGCCTTCAGTTGTGAATTCTATGCAGCAATTGGCACAAAAGTTTGAAGTGGATTTGTAGAAATTAAAACCTTCTCAACCCCTGAAAAGCAAAGAAGAATCACCATAGCTCAAAAACCGAAAATGGTTATTAAGGGCAAACTCGTAGATGCGCTTCCAGTCCTCGCCTACAAAAGCTGCTACTAGCATAAGCAAGGTAGAATCCGGTTGGTGAAAATTGGTAATAAGTCCAGTGCAGACCTTGAAATCATATCCGGGTACGATAAAAATCTGTGTTTCACCTTGAATTTCTTCCATTTCATTATGTAGCATCCAGTCATAAAGCCAGGCAAAAACTTCATTCGAAGTCGGGTTTGGTTCGGCCTGTTCGTAGGCGAATTCTTTTTCAATGTAGAAAACAGCATTTGGGTTTTTCATCAGTTTTATTCCAAACCAATACAGGCTTTCCAATGCCCGCATACTGGTGGTTCCAATTGCTATCACGGGCTTGTTTTCTGATGCCAATTGTTGAATTAACGGCTGACTAAACGAAAGCTGTTCCACGTGCATGTTGTGGTCGGAAGCCAATTCTGCTTTCATGGGCAAAAACGTACCCGCACTCACATGCAAAGTGGTTTCTAATCGGTTATGTCCTTGTTTATCAAGATCTTCAAGTACATTTTTGGTGAAATGTAGTCCAGCAGTCGGTGCAGCCACAGCCCCTTCCACTTTGGCATATACTGTTTGGTAAGTGACTTTATCCGACTCGATAGCCTGACGTTTGATGTATGGGGGCAAGGGAACAAAACCAATGTTTTCAATGACCTGACAGAAGGGAGTTTCTTCCGGTTCCCATTCAAATTTTACCAAGGGATTTGCTCCTTTTTCAAGCAATCTGGCTTTCACCTGCAATCCTCCTTGTTCTAAAATCAATTCTTCATCTCCTGTCCATTTTTTCAGGTTGCCCACCAGGCATCGCCAGACGCAGTGACCTTTTTGCTGCATGGCTAGTGCTACAACCGGGCTTGGCAAAACTGGTTCGAGTAGGAAAATTTCTATGGTTGCTCCCGTACTCCGCAGAAATTTTAGCCTGGCCGAAATGACACGTGTGTTGTTGAAAACCAGGCAGTATTGTTCGGAAAGGAGGGAAGGCAGTTCTGAAAATCGATATTCGTTGATTTTGCCAGCTTGATAGATTAGCAATTTCGATGCATCACGATTCTGCAATGGCTCAGAAGCGATTCTGCTTTCAGACAAATTGTAGGTGTAGAGGCGGGTTTGAACGTTGGGTACTGGCATACTTTTGCAGGTTGCAAAACAACAGAATTTAAGATTTTGATTGGTGTGAAATCCTTAAAAAGACAATTTTGCTTTGCGAATGTTAGTTTTGTGCCCGATTGCACAATTTCAGGCTTCTGTCTGGGTTACATTTGAACAAAATAAGTCTGCCTACACACTCGGTACCTGCAGACGCATGAAATGGAGAGGTGTATTGAATGAAAGGACTGCTTCCCGTTAAGGAAGCCGGAACAAAAAGATGGTTGTTTCTGGCAGCAATCCCCATTTTACTGGCTATGGGTTGCAAGCCTGTACCCTACATTTGCCCTGCATACCAAAGCGCATTTTTCCTCGACGAAAACTACCAGGAATCAACATTTTCAGCATTTAACGCAGATTCTCTTCCTCGCATTGAAAATGTAGTGAAGAAAAGCGATGTGTTACTGATTGCCGCATTGAGTAAGAAAAAGAAGGAAAAAGCCTGGCAAACCATACCGATGATCACAATTTTTCCACAACCTGATTCGGCTTTGGCCAAAGCAGCCCTGGAAAGCGGGGATGAAATGCGGGAAGGAAGGCAGGACGAAGAAAGTGAAGAAGAAGAAGAGGAGTTGGATGAGGATGGAAACGTGAAAAAGAAAACAAAAGAGTTGAGCAGCGACAATTTCTACGAAGAGGAAGAGGAAGAGGAGGAGGAGGAAGAAGAAGAAGAAAATGAAGAAGAGCCAACCATCGATGAATTGAAGGACTTGCCAGAGGAATTTCCATCTGAAGGTGAGCCTGAAAAAGAGGAACCTGAGCAAGTTGATGAGCCGGAAACAGAACCGGAAACAGAACCAGAACCAGAACCAGAATCAGAATCAGAATCAGAACCGGAACCTGTCGATGAAGTAGAAGAAGAACCTCAGGAGCCGGAACCTAAGGAGGAAGAAGCAGAAGAAGAGGTTGAAAAAGAAGAAAAAGAGCCCAATTGATAGCTGGCAAATTCAGGGTAAATTTCAACTTTGCGGACTGTTTACACCAAGTCAAAACCATGCACCAACTTATTGAATGTGTCCCAAATTTTTCAGAAGGGCGAAATCAAGCTGTGATCGATCAGATTGTAGCCAGTATTACAGCCATAGAAGGCATTTCGCTGCTTTCGGTAGAACCAGGAGCTTCGACCAACCGAACAGTAGTGACTTTTGTAGGTGAGCCAGAAAAAGTGGTTGAGGCTGCTTTTCAATGCGCAAAAAAAGCAAAAGAGTTGATAGATATGCGGCGACATAAAGGAGAACACCCCCGGTTTGGCGCCACCGATGTGATGCCGCTTATTCCAGTGGCCAACATCAGTATGGAAGAAACTGCTGAGTGGGCCAGAAAATTGGGGAAGCGAATCGGGGAAGAGCTCAACTATCCTATTTTTTTATATGAATCAGCTGCCAGTTCACCTTCCAGAAAAAATTTATCGGAAGTTCGCTCTGGCGAGTACGAAGGCCTGGAAGCAAAATTGGCTAAGCCTGAATGGAAGCCTGATTTTGGATCCGCCCAGTTTGTTGGTGAGACTGGTGCAACGGCGGTTGGCGCAAGAGATTTTCTGATTGCCGTGAATTTTAACTTAAACACCACTTCGGTGCGCCGGGCTAATGCTATTGCATTCGATGTGCGGGAAGCGGGCAGGGTGGTGAAAGAGAAAGATCCGATTACCGGAAAAGAAATCGAAGTGCGGGTGCCTGGAAAACTAAAAGCAACCAAAGGAATTGGTTGGTTGATAGAAGAATATGGCGTAGCGCAGGTTTCGATGAACCTGACCAACATTGGCATTACATCGCTGCATGAGGCTTTTGATGCAGTTGACGAAAGTGCCCGAAGTCGTGGAATACGGGTGACAGGTACCGAAATAGTGGGCCTGGCTCCGTTGAAAGTGTTTACTGACGCAGGCAAACATTTTTTGAAAAAGCAGCAGCGATCAGTGGGTTTACCCGAATCGGAACTGATAAAAATTGCTGTGAAATCAATGGGGCTGGACGATTTGGCTCCTTTTCATCCTACTGAAAAAATCATTGAATATAAACTGGCTGAAGGAAAGCCCAAAGGACTTGATCAGGCAAGCATTCAAGCATTTACAGAACTTACGGCTTCGGAAGCACCTGCCCCGGGTGGTGGATCGGTTGCGGCTTTATTAGGTTCACTGGCAGCTGCTTTGGGTGTGATGGTGGCCAACCTGTCTGGTCATAAAAGAGGCTGGGATGATAAATGGGAATACTTTTCTGACTGGGCAGAAAAGGGAGAAAACCTGCGGCAAACACTGTTACATTTGATTGACGAAGACACCCAGGCATTCAATGGCGTGATGGACGCATTTGGGTTGCCAAAATCTACTCCTGAAGAAAAAGAAGCACGAACTGCAGCTATTCAAGCGGCTACAAAAGTGGCTGTGGAAGCGCCGCTGAAAGTAATGAAAACTACATTTGAGTTGTTTCCTTTGCTCAAGGCCATGGTGGAAAATGGAAATCCCAATTCAATCACCGATGCCGGGGTGGGAGCCAATTGTGCCCGTTCTGCTATTTATGGGGCGTATTTGAATGTATTGGTTAATCTTAATGGCATATCAGATGAAGCGTATGTTCAAACTGTAAAGGAAGAATCTGCTGGAATTCTGGCCGATGCACTTGCTTTGGAAGCAGGATTAATGGATTTGGTGAAAACCGAATTGGTGAAAGGATAGGGACTTGTAAGTTCTTATTAGTAAAATAGTTATGTATTATTCCCGCAAATTTGACAAAATTTGTTAAGACTGCGGGAATGTTGTACAACGAGTTTATTATCAGGTTGTTGTAACCCAGAGTATTTGCATTTCAATCATCACAATATTGATTTTGCCATACATCATAAAGCGGTAGATTAGGCTCAATTTTTCATTACCTCTGCCTTTGATTCCCGTCCTTTGCGATTGAAACTCAGTAAGCACCACTTCTTGAAATATGCCAGCAACTAAAATAGCCTTCGAAACCGACATTTTTCTCTCTGACTTTTTTTATCGGAATCCGGAATTTCTGAGACCTCCAGCAAGTTTGGAAGAGGAAGAAGCCGTTACCAACAAGCTCAGGCTGGTGCAGGATTCATTGGATTATCTGGCAAATCTTGACCATGTGAGTATTTATACCTCTGTACCTGCTTTTTGCCGGTTTGCAGGTATCTTGACTGATTTGAAAGTAAAGCCAGAACAAATCAAAGATGAGCTGGAATATGTTTGCTCGAATGTGGGCTTGCTGGAAGTGAATTTATCTACCATTGAACAAGTGATGAATAAGCATACCCAACCCTTTCAATTCGAAGTGTGGGTTTGGGAAAACCTGGCCAAAGAGTTCGGTTTAAGTGGCGTTTTAACATCTAAAAGCTACGTTTCGCCTGAATTGCTTTTTCTTGCACCCGGAAAAGGCCTCGAAGGCCTGATATGATCATTTTTTTTATTTTATGCTGAACCCTGTTATCATTTTTGGAGCAAAAGCCATTGGCGCTCTTGCATTAGACATTTTCAGAAGCCACGATATTGTGGTCTATGGATTTCTGGACGACGATAAAACGCTTCATGGCACTGAATTGGGCGAAATTCCAATTCTTGGAGCCACCGACGACGAAACATACCTGAAGTTGATTGGTAAAAAATGCGACGCATTTGTAGCCAGTGACGAAACAAAGTTGAAAAAGTATTTGGCCGAGTTTCTAGTAGAACGCCGAAAAGTGATGCCCATCAATGCGGTGCACGCTCAGGCCGTGGTTTCATCCATGGCCATACTTAAAAATGGCTCATTAGTAGGGCCTGGAGCTATTATTCAGCCTAAAGCAGAACTTGGTAATCATTGCATTGTGAATGCAAAAGCTGTGATAGAATCTGGTGCAAAACTCGGCGACTATGTACAAGTGGGCACAGGTGCTATCATAGGTCAGGATGTGGTGGTTGAAGAAGGGGCTTATATTGGTTCTGGAGCCATTGTTGTGGGCGGTATTACCATTGGCAAAAATGCAAGTGTAGGTGCAGGTTCTTTGGTAATTGAAACTGTAAAAGCCGGAACAACTGTGTTTGGAAACCCTGCGAAGAAGGTGTAGAAATATGGGCTTCTATGCAAAGAGCCTAAAACCCTTCCACTTCAATCCATTCGCCAACTGGCAGGTTGCCAAGTACTTGTTGCCCAAATCGAATTCTAGTGAGTTGCAAAACCTGGTTTTCGCTTTTGGCACAAATTCTCCTGATCTGCCGGTTTATGCCTTCGGTTAAAATCACTTTAAAATTAAATTCGTCTAGCTGCTCAAATTTTGCAGGCTTGGTGAAACGTTGACCCAGCAGCATGGGTTTGGTAAAAGCTTCCTCCAAGGCTTTATTGATTGGATTTTTTGTTCTCACCAAATACTCTTTTTCAATCTCAACGGTTTTGTTCATCAACATACGATAGGTTTTTCCGTCGTTGGTGAGCAGCAATAGGCCTTCAGAGTTTTTGTCGAGTCTGCCCAATGGAAATAAATCTGCAAACGATGCCGGCAATAGTTTGTAAATGGTGTTTTCCACCAAAGGATTTGCTGTGCATTCGTAGCCAGAGGGTTTGTGAAATAGCAAATACCTAAAGCTCAACCTGGGGCGAATGATCTGCTTATCGACTAAAATTTCCTGGTTTTCATGAACAATCAGACGTGGCTCGGTGGCGACTTTGGTATCTATAAAAACCAAACCTGAATGGCAGAATTGATCGGCTTGGGCATAGCTGCAACGCAAAAGCCTTGTGAGCAAATACCGGAGTTGGTGCCTTTGATTCAAAGCATGTGCTGGTTTTTGATGTCAAAACGCTCCTGTATTACCACCATCAACCGGAATATTGGCTCCATTGATATATCCGGCATGGGGCGAAGCCAGAAATGCAATCAAACTGGCCGGTTCTTCGGGTTGGCCAAATCTTTTAGCGGGTATAGCTTCCCGAAGTTTATCGGCATATTCCAGGGTACTTATTCCGGCGTTTGAGGCCCTGGTTTCAATCAGTGAGTCGAGCCTTGGTGTTTGTGTAAATCCCGGCAAAACATTATTTACTGTAATGCCGAACGAAGCCACTTCCAAAGCCAATGTTTTAGACCAACCTGCCATGGCAGCCCTGGTGGTATTCGAAACGCCCAAACCCGCAATGGGCACTTTTACAGAAGTAGAAATCACGTTGATAATTCGGCCATAGCCATGTTGTTTCATGAACGGCAAAACCAATTTTACAAGTCCGTGGCTTGTGAGCAGGTGAGTTTGAATGGCCTGCAAAAAATCGTCGCTTGATGCATCAACAATGGCTCCGGGAGGTGGTCCTCCAGCATTGTTAACCAAAATATGAAATCCGGGATTTCTGTTCAGGTGCTGGGTCACAGTTTCGAGAGCTTGTCCGGTTTTGGATAGATCGATGGAGAGGAAAACATGTTTCTGGCCATGGCTAGTGTCCAGTTGGCTCAGCGTATCTTCGAGTTTATGCACATTTCTGGCTACAAGGGTCACATCTGCTCCTGCACTGGCCAAGGCTTTTGCTGCGGCAAGCCCAATGCCTTGCGATGCACCGCAAACCAAGGCACTGAATCCGGTGAGAGAAATAATCATGCAGGGGGAATTTTGCCTTTCACTTTGATTTCGAACAATTTAGGCCAATTTTTCCCCGTTACAAAAATTCGTTTCGACCTGGCATCATAGGCAATGCCGTTCAGTACATCTGTTTCGTCGGTTTCGTCTTGGGCAGGTAGCATGTTTTCCAGATTCAAATAGGCCAACACCTTGCCGCTTTCAGCATCGATGACGGCAATTTTGTCGGTTTGGTAAATATTAGCCCAAATCATTCCTTCAACAAATTCCAGTTCGTTCAAGCCTTTTACCGGGCCTTTGTCGTCGTAAACCGAGATGGTTTTCACAGACTGAAATGTATTGGTGTCCACATAAAACAAAAACTCGGTGCCATTGCTCATCACCAGTTGTTGCCCATCGGAAGCTAAACCCCACCCTTCAGTGGGAATGTAATGCTGCTTCAACTTTTCGAATGTGTTTTTGTCGTACACAAAACAGGCGTGATTTTGCCAGGTCAACTGGTACAATTTGTTGCCCAACACAGCAATTCCTTCTCCGAAAAACTCCTGACTCAGAGAAAACTGGTTTTGCACTTTCCCGGTGTTGATGTCCACTTTTCGAATGGTGGATTTTCCATTCAAGCCGGTTCCTTCCAGAAAAAATCCGTTATCGACCACCAAGCCCTGTGTAAAAGCGTCTGGGTCATGAGGAAATGTGCGAATAAGCATGTAACCCAACTCTTCCGGCTTTCGGTCAGATAGAACCACCAAAGTTCGGTCAGAAGTTTCGAGTACAAATCCTTTCGAGTCACGGGCTGTGAGCCGCAGTTTTCGAGTACCGGGTAGCGTGGATTTAGGAACCAAAATTTTCAATGAGTTGGCATCGAGAGGAAGTTCCTCTTCCAGCATCTGTTCATCGAAAAATAACTGGTAGGTTACTGATTGTTCACCTGTCCATTCCCACTGCAACATCAGGCTATCGCCAGGTTTGATTTGGCCCATAGAAACAGGTGCACGCCAATTGAGCTGACTTCGGTCGCCCAACACGTCCTCAATTTTTTGCTTGCCTTTATCATCGCTGCAACCCGCAAAAATCGACAGGATGAATAACACCACAACAAGCCTGAACTGCGCCATGAATAGATTAATAATCGCCTATAGTTTCTGGAAGTTGAGCCAAAGCCGTGGCCAATTGTTCATCGTTGGGTGCCACACCATGCCATTTGTGGCTGTGCATCATAAAGTCTACACCGGCACCCATTTCGGTTTTCATCAAAATGATAATCGGATTTCCCTGACCGAGCATGAATTTTGCAGCACCAAGCACATCCAGCACTTGCTGCATGTTGTTGCCGTCGTTGAGTTCAAGCACATGCCAGCCAAAAGCTTCGTATTTTTCTCGCAGGTTTCTGAGCGAATTGATTTGATCTACGGGGCCATCAATTTGTTGACCATTATAATCAATGATGGCAATGAGGTTATCTACTTTGTTGTTAGGTGCAAACATGGCTGCCTCCCAAATCTGACCTTCCTGTTGCTCGCCATCGCCCATCAATACGAACACGGTTGAACTGTCTCCATTCAATTTTTTGGCAAGGGCAGCTCCAATGGCTACGCTCAAACCTTGACCTAAAGAACCCGACGCTATGCGAATGCCAGGCAAATGCTCGTGCGTGGCCGGATGGCCTTGTAAACGGGAATTTATAGCTCTGAACGTGCTCAATTCACTTATCGGGAAATAGCCTGATCGGGCCAGCACACTGTAAAAAACAGGGGAAATGTGTCCGTTCGATAAGAAGAATATGTCCTCTTCATTGCCATCCATGCAAAACTCATTGTTGTGGTTCATCACCTGGAAGTATAAGGCTACCAGCAAATCTGTGCAGCCCAACGAGCCTCCCGGATGGCCTGACTGGCATTTGTGCACCATTCTCACAATATCTCTGCGAACCTGCGAGGCTATGCCTTCAAGGTCGGTGAGTGAATATACTTCTGTTGACATAAAAAGAGCCCCGTGATTTGGGGCTCAATAATAACACAATTGAAAAAAGTATGCTGCTTTTATCCCAAAATCTGGGCAGCATGGTTGTCTGTTTTTACTTTGTCGATGATGTTGGTGATTACACCATGCTCGTCGATTACAAATGTGGTGCGGGCGGTACCCATGTATTTTTTTCCGTACATGCTCTTTTCTACCCAAACACCAAATGCTTCTACCACGCTATGGTCGGTGTCGGCAATCAGTGGGAAATTCAAATTGAATTTGGTGATGAATTTTGTGTGGCTTTTTTCGTTATCCACACTTACGCCGATTACCTGATATCCGGCTGCCTTGAGTGCTTCATCATTGTCTCTGAGGTTGCAGGCTTGTGCGGTGCAGCCGGGGGTATCGTCTTTCGGATAAAAGTAAAGAACAACCTTCTTGCCAGCAAAATCTGAAAGTTTTACAGTGTTTCCGTTTTGATCTTTGCCCTCGAACTGAGGAGCTTTATCGCCAATTACCAATGACATAAAATTTGTATTTTGAAATGTAAATCGACAACGAATTTGGTTGAAATTTTGTTCAATTTTAGGCAAGTAGTATTGTTTTCTCTAACTCCTTTTTTGTTAATGAGAGACTTTGAGTTTTAAAACCCTTAAGGCCAATTGTTCGTTACCCTTACCTTTACCGCTCAACGGCACCACATGAACGACTCAGATTTAAAAATAGCCATACAAAAATCAGGACGACTCAGCGAGCAATCGTTGGATTTGATAAAAACCTGCGGTATTCATTTTTTGCAAGGAACGGGCAAATTAACAGCGCATGCCTCGAATTTTCCTGCCCATTTACTTTTTCTTCGGGACGACGATATTCCGGGTTATGTGGCAGACGAAGTGGCCGATGTGGGCATAGTAGGTCTTAATGTGCTGGAGGAAAAGCAGCAAGGGCTCACCATTTACAAAAAGCTGGCTTTTGGGCAATGCCGACTTTCGATTGCTGTGACCAAAGGCATTGTTTATGAGGGTGTTCAATCATTGCAACATAAACGCATTGCTACTTCATACCCCAAAATTGTGAAGCGATTTCTGGCTGGCCATGGTGTGGAAGCAGACTTGCACGAAATCAGTGGTTCTGTTGAAATTGCCCCTTCCATTGGGCTAGCCGATGCCATTGTAGATTTGGTATCTTCTGGTAGCACCTTGATGAGCAATGGTCTGGTGGAGGTTGAAACCATATTAAGATCAGAAGCAGTGTTGGTTGGCAAACCCAATCTGTCGCCTGAAAAACAAGCTTTGCTCGACAAGCTGTTGTTTCGCATGGACGCTGTTCAAACTGCTTCCGACAACAAATATATTTTGTTGAATGCTCCGGAAAGTAAACTCAATAAGATCATTGAAGCCTTGCCAGGTTTGAAAAGTCCAACGGTTTTGCCGCTGGCGCAGGAAGGTTGGGTTTCATTGCACACAGTTATTAACGAAAATGAATTTTGGGACAAAATTGATTTGCTTCGGAACTTGGGTGCTGAAGGTATTTTGGTGATTCCGATAGAAAAAATGATTCGTTAACATGAAAATCATAAGCAATCCCAAACCAAAAGATTGGGCAGAACTTTGTAAAAGACCTTCTTCTATTCAGCCTGAAGTGGAAGAAACGGTGCGCCTCATATTGCAAGCGGTTAAAGAAGAAGGGGATATGGCTTTGTTTCGTTTTATTACACAGTTTGAAACCAAGCAACCGAAATCCTTATTTGTAGGAGTTAAAGAAGTGCTGGCCGCCGAAGACTTTGTCAGCAGCGAATTGAAGGAAAGCATCAGTGTGGCCATCAAGAATATTACTGCCTTCCACAAAGCGCAATACACCAAAGAAATGGTGGTGGAAACCATGCCTGGTGTGGTGTGCAGTCGAAAATCTATTCCTATAGAAAGAGTTGGACTATACATTCCCGGAGGTACGGCACCTTTGTTTTCTACCTTGCTCATGTTGGGCATTCCTGCACTACTGGCTGGCTGTAAAGAGTTGGTATTGTGCACGCCTGCCGACAAAAATGGCAATATTCACCCTGCTATACTTTACACGGCAAGCCTTTTACAAGTTCAATACATCATCCGTTGTGGTGGGGCCCAAGCTATAGCTGCTTTGGCCTATGGCACCGAATCCATTGCCCCGGTGAATAAAATATTTGGCCCAGGAAACCAATATGTAACCGCAGCTAAACGCCAGGTTTCGGCAGCAGGCGTAGCCATTGACATGCCCGCCGGACCGTCTGAGGTTTTGGTGATAGCCGACGAACATGCCAATCCTGCTTTTGTGGCGGCAGACTTGTTGAGTCAGGCCGAACATGGAGCCGACAGTCAGGTGTTACTTGTGACCAACAGCCCCAAATTAGCCGAACAAGTGGAGCGGGAACTGGAACGACAGCTTCCGAAAATACCCAGAAAAGACATCGCTTCTAAAGCCCTTCAAAATAGCCTGACTATTGTTGTCAACAACGTACAAGAGGCTATGGATTTTTCGAATACATATGCACCTGAACACCTCATTATCAATACTATAGATGCTATTGAATGGGCGGATAGTGTGGTGAATGCAGGTTCGGTTTTTCTAGGACTGTATGCTGCCGAATCTGTTGGTGACTATGCCTCAGGCACCAACCATACTTTGCCCACAGCAGGCTTTGCTAAGGCATATTCAGGCGTGTCATTGGACAGCTTTATGAAAAAGGTTACCTTTCAATTTCTGTCGAAAGAAGGCTTGGCGGAAATTGGGCCACATGTGATTGCTATGGCCGAAGCAGAAGGGCTTCAGGCGCATGCCGAAGCTGTAAAAGTGAGACTTGGATGAAAGAAATTGAACTACTGGCACGACCGCATTTGCTTAACTTGAAGCCATATTCTTCGGCTAGGGATGAATTCAAAGGTCAGGCTGATGTTTTTCTCGATGCGAATGAAAACGCACTGGGCTCAGTAACTGCCTGGAAAGATTTTGGATTTTTAAACCGATATCCCGATCCGCACCAGTTGGCAATCAAACAAAAGTTGGCCATTCTAAAAGGTGTTGATGCTGAACAAATATTTATCGGCAATGGCAGCGACGAACCCATCGATCTGCTCATTCGTTTGTTTTGCAAGCCGGGCATCGACAAAATTATCACCATGCCGCCAACCTATGGCATGTATGAAGTTTGTGCCGGCATCAACGAAGTTTTCGATGTGCAGGTACCGCTGCGAACCGACTTTCAACCTGATTTACAAGACATTTCGAAAGCAGTTTCGCCAGAGACCAAGATTTTATTCATCTGCTCCCCCAACAATCCTTCCGGCAATCTGATGAACAAAGGCACGGTGGAAACTATCCTCAAAAAGTTTCCCGGCATTGTGGTGATCGATGAAGCGTATGTCGACTTTTCGGAAGGTTGTTCATGGATTGCCCGATTGGATGAATTTCCAAGATTGGTGGTGCTGCAAACGTTTTCAAAAGCCTGGGGACTGGCGGCTTTGCGGGCAGGAATGGCCATTGGGCACCCGTTTTTGATATCGCTGTTAAACCGCATCAAACCGCCCTATAACATCAGCGGCCCAACACAGGAAGCACTCACTTTTGCGCTGGACCATGTGAACGAAAAAACGGCTCATGTGAATCACCTGCTCAACGAACGTAAACGCATTGAATTGGTTTTGAATACGTTAAGCTGTGTGGAAAAAGTCTTTCAATCAGACGCTAACTTTTTGCTGGTCAGGTTTAAGCACAGTGAAATGGTATTCGAAGTGCTCAAAAGCAAAGGCATCATTGTTCGTGACCGTTCTAAAAACACCCATTGCGAAAACTCCCTCCGCATCACCATTGGCACTCGAAAAGAAAACAACAAAATGTTGGAGGTGCTCGCTACGGTGTGTGTGTGAGTGTTTTGAAGTAGTGAGAAATCTCACCCGCTCAATTTAATATTCGGAAGCCGGATTGTATGACTATTGTCGAATTAAAAATGCTCCATAGGCGCAGGCAGAACTGCGATAGGTATTTTGACATGTCAAATAGATTGGGTTTTTAAAGAGACGTTTAATAAGACCCAATACCCCATCACTCAATCATAATCTTTTCGGAATTTCTCCAGCTTTTGACTTTGGCGGTTAGGAAGTGTGTAAATTACTTGTGGTAAAAGCCCACACTTTTTTCTACCACAAAATGGTGGTCAAATTGAGATGGTTTAAGGAATGACCACAACCAGCAACTGGATTCATGCATGGATAGCCCTTAATTAGCTATGGCGTACAAGTCGAAGTGTTTCCAATTCATCATATCCTCTTGCTTTTCAATCGGAATAACTTGTGCGTTGATGTCAAAATCTGAAAAATAGAATAAAGAGTAACCCATCGATTTCAGCAAATGAAAGTGCTCGTTTCGTTCCGCCTGGTTGTTTTTCCCAAAACATTCGGTAATCACAACGGGCTTGTAGGTTGTCAGCAGTCCGGTTATGGATTTGATGATTTCTTTGTCATAGCCTTCCGTATCAATTTTTACCAGCTTGATTTTCGAAATAAAGTTTGGAAAGTGCTGACTTATAAATTCTTCTAGCACAACGCCTTTTACTTTTTTGTCTAAGTAATACTTTCCGTGCTTATCGTCTTTCACCTTCGAAATACCCCCATTGTTAAACGATGCCTCCGATGAAATGTAGAAAAACTCCTCCTCTTCTGTGGTCACTGCATAATTAAATGCCTGAATATAGGTGATGTCGGGATTCAATGTTGAATTGTCCTGCAGAATTTCGAATACAAACGGATTGGGATCGAAGGCCAGGGTGAGTCCGTTTTTGCCAGTGACTAAAGAAATAGGTATGGTCATGTGGCCGATGTTGGCACCAATATCGATCGCCAAATCACCCTCTTCGAGGAATTGCTTAAAAAAATTGACGGTTTCTGACGTGACTGTTTTGGGCTCTACCAGTGGATTTTTCCAATTCAGCATAGAAACTGCGCCAAAGCCTTCGATATGAAATTGGTCAATTTCTGTTGGATATTTCTTAGTGATTCTTCTTGCTAACTTTCTTTTGAAGGAGTTTATGAGGTAGTTGATCATATCTGCGCTGGTACATTTAATGTGCAATGATAGAAAATTTTGAAGGAAGGATGTTTGCCAACTGGTTTATCTTTCCGATGTTCTATCAAATCAATTACCCTCCTAAAAGTAAAACTGATAATACCCCCGGCTGCCTTGTTTGTTAATGCCTTCGATAATGATGCGGCCACGACTGTTTTTGAGTGCACCTTCCAGTTCTTGAGGGGTTTCTACTTTCACCCGGTTCACGTTGATTACAATGAAATCTTCTGTTAAACCAAGTCGGGCCAATAAGCCATTAACAGTCACCTTTCTCACCTTTACACCGTTTTCTATATTGTATTTGGTTCGCTCCACTTTGTTCACAGTTTCCAAGTCGGCTCCCAAATCAGCTGAGGTGTATATTTCACGTTTTATTTTGCCAAAAGTGCCTTCGCTATTGGTGAGTGTCAACACAGTTTCGCTCAATTTTCCTTCACGTTTATAGGCAATTTTCACTTTGTCGCCAGGGTAGTAGTAGCTCAATTCTTCATCGAAATTGCTTTTGCCTTCAATGAAGTTGTCGTTGATTTTTACAATGATATCGCCTTTTTCAAGCCCGGCTTTTTCGGCTGCACCGTCACGTTCTATGTAGCGAATGGCGGCACCGCCAAGGTCTTGCACTTTCAATTCTGAGGCCAATTTGCTGTCCAAATCTGACACTTCGCCACCAAAAAAGCCTTTTTGTACCTCACCAAATTTAATGAGATCGTTCACCACTTTGCTTACAATGTCGGCGGGCACTGCAAAACCATAACCGGAATAAGATCCGGTTTTTGAATAAATGGCCGTGTTGATGCCAATGAGTTCACCATTCAAATTTACCAAAGCACCTCCGCTGTTTCCAGGATTGATGGCGGCATCTGTTTGAATAAACGACTCTATGGGAAACATGCTCGATACAATGTTGAGGTTTCGGCCTTTGGCGCTTACAATGCCAGCCGTTACAGTGGAAGTGAGGTTGAAGGGATTGCCAACGGCCAAAACCCACTCGCCCACTTTCACACTTTTGCTGGTTGAAAGTTTGATAAATGGCAGGTTTTTACCTTCAATTTTCAATACGGCGATATCTGAATTCGGATCTGATCCCACGATTTTGGCCGTGTAAGAGCGTTTGTTGTGAATCACTTCAATGGTTTCGGCATTGTCTATCACGTGGTTGTTGGTTACTACATAGCCATCTCCTGAAAATATGACACCAGAGCCTGATCCAGAAGTTCGGCTTGACCCTCCACCGAAGAAAAACCAATCCAGGTTTTGTTGTGGCCCGCTCACTGTTTTGATAAAGACCACACATGACGTGCTGGCTTTGGAAGCTTTCACGAAGTCAATGGGCAGGGTTGGATTGTTGGTTGGTGTGTTGTCAACAAAGCTTCCATTTGCCTCTGTATTTTCATTGAAATACCTTTGGCTTGAAAAAGGCTGAGAAAGTTGGCTGCTGTCGATGTTTGGTGCAGGTTGGTGGAATCTGTAAAAAAAATAGGCCCCTGTAAAACCCGCTAAAAGGCTCAAAAAGACTGTTTTAATGGTGGTGTTATTGTTCATGTTTAAGAAAGATTTTCAAGTTTCAAACTCAAGTACAATCAAAATTTAGTTCTGGTTATCAATCAGCCTTCAGCTGTTCAGGAACCACTTCTTCAGCTTTAGGTGGTGGAATAACGTTGGCGATCAAGTGAATCTTTTCCTCCTGATTAAAGGCATTTGAAAAAAGTAAAATCACCTTATTTTGCTTGCCCATTTTGCCTGCAGTGTTGAAGGTCACGGTGATTTCTCCTGATTTTCCGGGAGCAACCGGGTCTTTGGTCCATTTGGGAATGGTACAGCCGCAAGTGGCTTTAGCGTCGGAAACAATGAGCATCGATTTGCCTGTGTTGCGAAATTTGTAAGTGTATGTCACCTGTTCGCCTTGCACCAAATCTCCAAAATCGTAGTTGTTTTTATCGAAAGTGATTATTGGTTTTTTGCCTGGACTTTCGGGCTTAGGTTGGGCCAGCGTTACGATGGAAAGTAGCAAGGCGGCGGCCACGAAAGTCAAGCTTTTGATAGACAGGTTTATTTCAAATTTGTTCATGCTGCAAATTTATCAACAATTGAACCAACGTGCATGAATCCCAATCATTATCTGACAATGTTGCAGCATTCAAGGGTTTAAAAGAATTTTAATGAATTACTAATGAAACAAAAACGGTCAATATGGTTCCCTTATATTTGGAATTTTAGACTTTTGCAGCTTCAAGGGTAGACATAGGTTTGTGATGAAAAAGAGAAATAGATTTCGATGGTTGTGGATTAGCATAGGTGTTTTTGTGCTGTTTGTAATCGGTTTGTTCTCAGTGCCGGTTGTTGTACTCGGCTATTATCAAAACGACATCAAAGCTTATGTGCTGCAAACGCTCGACGAGCAATTTCATGGTCGTACAACCTTGGATGGCATGCACATTTCTCCATTTGTAAATTTCCCATACATCAGCATTGATCTGGAAAATCTGGCTTTTTACCCGGACAAATCAGACTCAAGCCAGGCCATTTATGCTTTTGAAGATGCCTATCTGGGTTTCGATGTTTTCGACATGTTGTCAGGTCGCTACAACGTAAAAAAGCTCAAACTCAAAAAGGGATATTTGCATTTGGTGAGCAATGAACGTGGCGAACTTAACATCATGACTGCCAAAAACTTCGGGAAAGATAGCAGTGCAGCAGAAGATACTTCATCTATTCATTTTGACCTCGATTCCATTTTTCTGGAAGACTTTCACCTCACTTTTCTAAACATGGAAGGCGATAAATTCACTTCCATCAGGATGAAAGAATCCTTTGCTCAGTTCGACTTCATCGATGAAGTTATGAATTTGAAGGTGAACATGGTGGCTGTTCTGGAAGAATACAGAACCGGAAAAACGGTGATGTTCAGGAATAAATATTTTGAACTCCACCATGATATGACTTATAACGTGGAAAAAGATTTTCTGGCCATCAGACCGGGAAAAGTAATTTTGAAGAACGGGGAATTGAATTTTGGTGGGAATATAGATTTTGCCAATCAGGGCAATCTGGACATTCACTTCAATGGCGAGAAAAAGAACTTCGACCTGTTCATTTCTTTGGCACCCGACGCAGTGGTAGAGGCCATGCAAAAGTTTAGCACCCGGGGCGATATTTACCTGAAAGGCAGTATTACGGGACCATCGCTCCATAGAAATCCGCATATAAACATCGAATTGGGTTGTGTCAACACCTTTTTTACCGACAAAAAATCACAGAAGGATGTGATCAAAGACCTGAAGTTTACTGGCTATTTCAATACTGGCGATTCAAACACTCTGGCCACTTCTGTATTCTATCTGGAAAGCTTGTATGGTGCGCCTCAGAACAGCTACCTGAAAGGCATGTTCAGGGTTGAGAATTTCGAAAAGCCATTGATCAATATGGACTTTCACGCCGATATCGATCTGAAATATTTACCTGAATTTATGCCAGTCGAAGGTTTGAAAAAGAGCTCAGGCAAAGTGAAAATAGACATCACTTTGAATGAGTTTGTGACTGCGGACAGTGTGCTACAAGTGGCCAGCAAACTGCATGAAGGCACAGCAAGTCACATTGATTTCAACAATGTGAGTCTCTTGCTGAGCGCTTATCCACATCCTATTTCCAAAATCAATGGCAGCATAAGCCTGGATGCTGATCGCATTCGCATCGAAGAATTCTCTGCCAAAGTACTCGACAGCGACCTGAAGTTCTCGCTCACCATGGACGATTTGCTCCATTTGATTCATGGTGACAATGCATCCATCGATTTTTCACTGAAAACAGATGCAAACAGGCTTAATCTTGGTCAATTGGTGCCAGAAAAACTGAGACCTAAACTTGATTCTGGTTTAGCAGCCATCTGGAAAGATGAAGTGTACGATTTTCATGGAGAAATTGACGTGAAAACCACCACCAAAGCATTGGAAAAATTTTCATTTCTGCCTACGCTGGCCATCGATTTTCATGACCTGCGTTTCAAAACCAAATTGTATCCAAATGAAATTAAAGAAATTCGAGGACACATTGACTTAAACGATAAGTATGCACTGATTAAAAATCTCGTTTTCCATGTGGGTGAAAGCAAGGTGATTGGAGAAATGAAAATGAACCCTGTTGGCCCTTTGCTGAGTGATTCCATACGAGATTGGGCAGCCATTCAGGTAGATGTAAAATCTCCGTTTTTCGATGTGAAACAACTTTTGACCTACAATGGAAAATGTGCCATCAATGACCAGATAGAGCAGGAAATCGTTCGCAACCTGGATTTTAAAGGGCATGGTAAATTGCTCGGAAACAGTTTTGGGAAAAATGGCTTTAGTTCCCTGCTTGACATTGATCGGTTTACCTGCAAAATCAACAAACTTCCGGTAATTGAAAAAGTGAGTGGAAGAATTTCTACCGACACATTGGGCAGTATTCATGTGCAAAACTTTAAAGCAAGAATGGGCGATACAGAGTTGAAAACCTCGTTGGATTTGCTGCATTTTCTGGATGGCGACCGAAAAAACAAAAACATTCAGGGAAGCCTGAACATGAACAAGTTGGATGTAGACCAGCTGATGGGTTATAAAGCCAATATGTCATTAACCAAACAAGCAGCGGAAGCCCAGCAGCCTGTCGATCACGAAAAAGCATTCAATGTGTTTGAGATTCCATTTCCCACCATGCAGCTTGATCTGGATGTCCAACAGTTCAAAAGTCAAAAGTACCACATCGACCATGTGAAAGGTCGGCTCCGATCTACACCTAATCATTATGCCTACGTGGACAGTTTGCACTTCGATGCGGCTGATGGCCACGTCGTGATCCATGGGTACTTCAATGGCTCAGATCCCCAAAATATTTACCTCAACAGTTTCATCAGGCTCAAGGATGTTGATTTGAATAAAGTGTTGTATAAAATGGACAACTTCGGCCAAAGCTTTGTAGTGAGCAACAACCTGAAGGGCATCTTGAGCGGAACAATCAAATCAAACGCCCATTTCTTTTCAGATTTTACAGCTGACCTGAGAAAAACCACGGCACATATTGAGGCTACGATCACCAAAGGTCGCCTCATCAATTTTACTCCCTTGTATGCCATGGCCGATTTCATGGGCGACAAAGACCTGGATGATATTCACTTTGGCGAGTTGACCAATACTATAGATGTGAAGGAAGGCAACATTCATATCCCGGCCATGAAACTGGCTTCAAGCATTGGCTACATGCACCTGAGCGGCAAGCAAAACTTCGACAAAGACATGCGCATGGACTATGAAATTAAACTCCCGCTGAGTCTGGTAAAACAAGCCTCGTGGAACGTAATGAAATCCAAGCTTTTTGGCTGGAAAAAGCAAGCGCAAGCTGCTGAAGCAGAGGCTCTACCCGACGATGCCGAAGTCGTGAATGAAGAGAAGGAAATTATCGATGGCCAAAAAGGCATACTCCGCAAGTACATCAACGTGCGGATAGAGGGAACATCGGAGAATTTTAAGATTAAGATGGGGAGGAAGAAAAAGGGGAATGTATGATCAGCGTTTTAGCTTCCTAATCGAAATGAACAATTTGTTGTCAAAAAGAGAAAAATCGAATCCCTTTATTCGCAAAATCATTTAATTTCGTAATTCTTATCAACGAATTTTATGAGTAGAAAAGAAGCAATACAAGTATTTGAAGAAAAACAAGTGCGGACAATCTGGGATGCCGAACAAGAGAAATGGTATATATCAATCATAGATGTTGTTGCTGTCTTGACCAATAGCCCAAATCCAAGAAAGTACTGGAGTGTGTTAAAAACGAGGTTAAAAGCTGAGGGGAGTCAGTTGGCTACAAATTGTAGTCAACTGAAAATGCAATCAGCAGATGGCAAATATTACAAAACAGATGTAGCAGATACTGAGCAACTTTTCCGCCTTATTCAATCCATCCCATCTCCGAAGGCTGAACCTTTCAAACTCTGGTTGGCACAAGTAGCCAGCGAGCGATTAGATGAAATGGCAGACCCAGAATTGAGTATAGACCGTGCATTGGAGCAGTATTTAAAACTCGGTTATTCTGAAAACTGGATAAACCAGCGTCTAAAAAGCATTGAGATTCGAAAGGAACTCACAGACGAATGGAAAAGCAGGGGTTTGAAAGAGGGACAACAATTTGCCACCTTAACGGATATAATTACAAAGGCATGGGCTGGCAAAACCACAAAAGAATATAAGGTTTTCAAAGGCTTGAAAAAAGAAAACCTACGAGACAATATGACCAATACTGAGCTTATTTTGAATATGCTTGCAGAGGCTTCTACCAAAGATATTTCGCAAACCGTAAACCCAAAAGATTTTGAAGAAAGCAAAAAGGTGGCCCAACAAGGAGGTAATGTTGCCAAAGTGGCTCTCAAAGAATTGGAATCAAAAACAGGCAAAAAAGTTGTAAGTCAATTAAATGCTAAAAAATCTTTAAAGAATTAAGAAATCTAAAGCCAGAATATTGCGTCATTTTGAGAATGAACATATCCGGGAACTTATGTTTCCATGAAAGGTTGTCCCTCGGCCTTTACTTTTTCAGTTCACTTTCATACAGTGCTATCCACTGTTCCACTGTCATTTTGCTGCATAGTTCACCCAGCAAATCGTATGGAATTTTGTCCATTTTCTTCAGCCTTATACAGCTTTTGCCCATGTCGAGCTTGCCAAATTTTGCGGCATCCCAATTTGAAGTAAACCAGGTAAGCAACTCAGGATCAGCATACATGCCCATATGGTAGAAGCTAATATTGTTTTTCTGGGAGGCCAGATTTATAAAGGGTAATGTGTCTTTCGGGTTGCAATGGTAACCAGCTGGATAAATGGAGTGGGGCACAACATAGCCCAACATCCTAAAACTGTTTATCTCCACGAAACCAGGAGGTAAATTTTTATTTATGACTTGTCGCAGTTGGTTAATAACAACCTGCCGATCTTCAGGTAGTTGGCTGATGTATTCTTCGGTTGTTGGGGCAAAAATCTGCATTATTCGATGTGCAAACGCCGGACGATTTTTCCGTTGGCGTTCAGGCCTGAAAAATGATACAATCCTTTAGAAAGTGCTGAAACATCCAATTGATTTTGACCCGGATTTAATTGGGTAGAAAGCACTTGCCGCCCAAGAAAGTCAAAAGCATCTAGCTGCCAAGGGACTTCAGTTTCGATGGTTACCCAATTTTGAGCCGGATTTGGAAAAATACGAAACGAAATTGCTGCCATTTTCGGGTCTGTGGAAGAGATTTCATCAGGACAGCCTTCGCAAATGTCTAAAGTAGCAACCGAAACAGGAATCGTTTCTACAGCAACTTTGGCATTCAACCCAAACCAATTGGTCATGGTGTAAGATTCGTCTGCAAAGCTGAGGCTCACAGCCGAGTCAGGAAGTGTAAGGTTCGATTCAAGGCTTTGGCAGCCTGCCTGTAGATCGGTAGGAGCGGCTTTTACTACAGCTTGAAAATATTTGCCTTGCGTTTGACAAAAATAGGAGGTGGCATAGTGGCATGTTCCGTCGTTGTCAACCGCCAAATCAGCCCCTAATAAGTTGTAAGAACCAAATTTGTACCATCGAGCCGCCACCGGTATTAGCGATGGATTAATTTTCATAATAAACTCACCGGTTTCGAAAGGAGAAACCGTTCTATCAACCCTTCTTCCTGCCACAGCCAGGTTGTTGTCGGGCAAAAGTTTTAGAGAAAATGGCACATCAGAATTTGCCCCCAAGCCATATTTTCGACCGGCCAGAAACTCGCCGCTTTCGTTGAAAGTGTAAATGCCAAAATTGATAAGTTGGCTCAAAAAACTTGGCTCTATGCGCACCAGTAAGGCATAATCGGTCGCATTTATTTTCTCCATGCTTACCAGGCTATGTATGCCCAAGGTTGACACATCGACCGATTTCACCCAAACCCTTTCGCCTTCGCTATTTACCCGCATCACGTAAATGGTGCGCACAGGTGGTGTGCCGCCCGTTGTGGCGAGCCTGTTTATAGAAAAGGAGATTATGGCACCCCCATCGGCCAGACCTTGAATTTTAGGTGTGATGCGTGATGTAGAAGCAAACGGAATGCTGATGCGTTTCACCCATTCCCGGTTGCCGTTCAGGTCGGTTTTGAGCAAGATAAAAAAGTAAGAAAACTGAGCAGCAAAATTGTTGAAATCAGCATATTGTGAGGCAATAAGGCAGCTATTTCCTTGAACAACAATGCTACCATGTTCCGAAACAGATGATGTTCCATAACCTTTTATTGTATCCACATCACCTTCCTGAGTAACTTTGAGAAAAAAGGCTTTTGGTTGTGTGGCAATTAATGGAAATTGTCCACCGGAACCCCCAACCAGAAATATATCTCCGTTCGCACCAGTAGCCCAACCTGTTACTGTGCTCGACCTAAAATTAAGGTGCTTGCTCCACACGATATTGCCCTGGCTGTTGGTCCTGATGAGTTGCAAAGTGTCGCCGCCCGGTCCGTTCTGAAAGTTGTTGAGTACCAATTTGTCGCCGCCCGTTAAGGGTACTATGCGGGTACTAATGGCATAATTGTTTTTGCGGGCATAAAACTTCTTGAATTGTGCATTTGCCAGATGCGAAAACACAAAAGTGGCGATGATTAGAAGGGTAATAATTCTCATATCCATTCTTTAATTTTATCCCAAAGTTCGGTTTTTTTCACTTGCAACTATTATGCATTGGCTGAAATACAACTAAAGTTGTAAGCGGAATTCCATAGTGTCGCAATCTGAAACCTCAGCCGATCCGTAATCCATACACATCGGAGCGCCCATTGTAGCTCCTGCTGTAGCTTAGCCATCGGCCATCCGGCGAATTCTGACAATGGGGATGTGCGTGTTGACCAATACTTGCCCAGTCTGAACCGTGGGTGCCATAGAGGCTAATCGCTGGTTCATTGAGCGCATCTCTTTTTGTCCAATGAATTCCAGTTAATTGATTATCAGTTATTAAACCATCAAGAATAATGGTATTTTCTAAAGAATGAGAGCTAACATGTCCATAAGTGGAATATGGAAACGTTTTTTCCCAAACTACTTTGCCATTCAGGTCAGCTACGCCAATATAATGGCTGTTGCCATTAAAAGACTTTGGATTTTCCCGGTTTTCTGGTAAACGGGCAAGACCATGATAATACACATGCGTTCCCTCGAAATTCCAGTTTCCATGCACTTGAAATCTATTTTCTGCCTGTGGACGGACTTCTTTCAATTCGCCGGTTTTGATATTCAGAATCCAACACCGGGTTGTTTTGCCTCCATCGCCGCCCTTTGCAAAGCCAGGCGGAAGGTCCCGATCGATTAACCATAAATCTGGATTTTTCGGGTTGGGTATTAAATGGTTGTTTCTGTGCCCCTGATCGGTAAAAGCGGTTCTGGTTTTGACTGTCTGAAGGTTGATTTCGAGGTATTCAACTTTGCGATATGGTTCAAAATCAGTGGTTTTGGGCGGTATAGCTTTCATTTTGGGCACATACACTACTTTTCCATCTATAGAACCAATGGGATGGCCCAATGTGTAGTCGGCACCCACATCGGGCAGCAGAATTTCAAGTTTGCCGCTTTTTATGTCCAGCACTTTTAAAAGTCGGGCTGAAAGCCCTGCTACCACTTTGCCCGAAGCCGGAACAACTGACACGTCATTTCCTGCTTTAACATACGAAAAATTAGATGAGGGTTTGGTAGAATCGATCACTTTCAAGCTGCCTGTTTCGAGATCTGCCAGCATCAGGCAAGAAGAAAAATCGTTATTCCACGAAACTATGGGCAAATACCGACTATCCCCACTAAAACCCGAGCCAATATGGTAGGTGGGTTTCTGGTTGAAATCACGCTTTGAGGTCAGTTGTAAAACCTGTCTGCCAGTAATGCGGTCTGCGAAACGGATGGATTCCTGTAACACTTCGCCTGGCGATGGCATGGCTTGCGGGGCAGCAAATTCAAAATGATTGGCTTTCACTAAAGGCGAAAGGCTTGCACCCAATACTGTGATGCCGAGGTTTTTAATGTGTTGTCTTCGATTCATGTTTTCGCAAATAAATTGAATTTGCTGTACTTGAATCAATCTTTTCAATTTGTTAAAGGCTGAAGTATCTGCCTCCCTTTCATTTAGTTCATTTTACTTTCCCTTCCAGACTAGCTTTCCTGTCTCAGGCCTAATGGCAAGGAAATTTCAGTTGAAGTATTTTGCCTGTGCGTTTTTCAATATGGCCAGATGCTGTTTTATTTTCACATTAGCAAAACTGGGTGCATCGGAACCAACACCAAGCACAAAGATGGCGTACAGTGATGAAGGTGATTGAACCCAGTCGGCCAGATATTGGTCGGATACATTGGTTTACAGTTTACAGTTAAGTGTAAACTAACCTAGGCTTCCGAAATTACTTCAAATCCTTTAAAACTGCCTGTAATGGCCACTCCAAAGACTGCTTTGGCGACGCCACGAATCTTTAATTTTCCAGCGGTTTCATTCAAAGTCGCACCAGAGCCTACTGCATCGTCAATGAGCAGAATGCTGTTGTAACTCCTTGATTCACTGGTAACAATACTTCTCCTTGCATTCAAAATCCGGTCTTCTATTTTAGACAAAGCTTTCTGCGGCACAACAATTTCCCCCTTGACTTTTATGAGCTTCACTTTGGGCACATTGACCTGTAGGTTTTTTTCCAGCATAGACATAAACTGAACGTCTCTTCGAATGGTGGGTGGAATAAACCCCACTGCCTCTACATTCAGAATCTCGATGAGTCTATTGATTTTTCCCGCTGATATCTGAATGAGGCGTAGAGATAGTTTTTTGTTTTGGCCTTGTTTTGCAAAATGTAGCAACTGTCCCATTAATGTTTTTCCAAACCGCTCAATGGCATAAAAGTCAAGGTAAAATAAAGCATCAAGATGGAGTTGGTCTATCCCTTTCGTTGTTTTTATTTTTTCAGTTCCGTTAATAAACCCTTCTTTATCAACAAATTGATTATATTTCTCAAGTGTTTGTCGATACTCCGAGATAGTTTTAACCAAAGGTAGTTTTCGTTTTTGGCACCAATGAGCAAACCCTTCCAGCCCTTCCAATAATCGACCATCCTCAGTTACTTCAACAAAGTGCTGTTTCAGAAAATGCTGATCGGCTTCGCTAACTTGTTCTTCATTTACATGAACTGAACTTTCAACAAACTGATAGAAAACCAAAGGAGGTTTTCCTAATTTAATAACTTGCTTGGCATCTATTAATTCAGCGAGTTTTCTTTGAACATACTGCCTGCTGAAGCCCGTTTGTTCAGCTATTTCATGAGGAGTTGCTTCTCCTTTTTCTTTAAGATAATTGTAAATTGGGTTTTTCATGGTTGTTTACAGTTTACAGTAAACTGTAAACAAAAGTAAACTTTTTTAACAAATGATACATGTTGCGGTCGCCTATTTGTTGTGGGAAAATATTAGATAATAACCTTTACCTTAGTTCAATCACTTGTTCACCACCCTCTAAGCTATAAGCTTTGCCCTTCCACAACAGCTTTCCTTTCAAATCTTTAGGTAAAGATATCTCAGCAATAGTGCCCTTTTTGGTGGTTGAATATTTTACTTCCATTACACCTTTTGGATGTGGAATTTTGCCCTCCGCCATTTTCAATTCTCCCAAATGGGGTGTGATTTTCACTGAAGAAAAACCTGGCGCATCGGAATCTACGCCCAGCACCGTCCTGAAAAATTCGATGTTTGGACTGCAACCCCAGGCATGGCAATCGCTTCTGGAAGGTTCGGGCGATTCAGCCCATGTGGTTAGGCCAATCGACAATTGGTTTCGCCATTCCGAAAGCCAGGACAGGTAATCGTTGCCAAGGCCTGCTTTGGTTGCCGCCTGGTGCAGATAGTATTTGAAATAAATGGTGCAGGGTGCCATGTCTTTGGAAATGAGCGTCTTTTCCATTAACGGTTTCTGCATTTCGGGAGGGCAAACGCCGGTAATCACCGCCAGTGAATTGACATGCTGCGAAAACTGATCGAGACTGGTCACATCAGCATACAGTCTGGAGTTTGAGTCCCAATACAATTTCTGAATGTTAGATTTTAGCTGCTCAATTCTGTCTTTCAGCGTTTTAGCCAGGTTTTTATCTCCAATTGTTACTTCCATTTCAGCGGCCAGTTGCAAGGCATGGAGGTGCAGCAAATCCATGTGGGCCGATCGTCCATCGGTTCCCCGTTTGGGCACTCCTCTGGGAAAACCAGCAGTCCAATCCATAAAATTCCACCATGGCACATCCTTCAATGTTCCATCCGATTGGGCATAGCTTTGAAAAAAATCGAGCACGGTTCGGGTTCCTGGCAACATTTCTTTCACAAAAACAGAATCGTCTCTGTATGTCCAATAGTCGTGCAGCATACCAATCCAGAGCAATGAAAAAGTCGGTATGATCTGAAAATCCTTTGTCGGATAGCGACTTGCGGTATAACCTTCGGCTTGTCTGGAATTGTAAATGGCCCGAATCGCCTGTTTCGCCAGCCGGTCATCGCCAAAAGTGTAATAAGAAACCAGTGCCTGAATCCTGGTATCGCCCACATATTGTAGCTGTTCGTAATATGGACAATCGAAATAAGTTTCATGTGCGCACAACCGGGCTGTCCGGATTCCGGTGGTCACAATGCTGTCGAGCAATGAACTTCCTGCCGAAAATTCACTTTTCACCACCAGCGGAAAACCTGTAAATTCTCCCCGGATATTTTGAATGTCAAGAGGTTCGCCTTTTGTTTCTACTATGAGTTGTAAATACCGCCACGTCCGGAACCAAAGTGGGCGAAAAATCCTGTCTTGTCCGCCGTCGGGTAAAAACACATCCATATTCCCGATAAAAACTTTGCCGGCGACCTCGTTTCGGTTCCTTTTCTGGTTAAGCTTCTGGTTTTTTGAATTGGATTCTTTCGGCTTGTTTTCGAATAGCCCTTCCGCATATCGCAACGTAATTTTAGCGCCCTTACCTCCGCTCACGGTCAATTCAGGATAGGCATTGGTAAGGTAGGTTTGATCCAGGAGAAAAGTATCTTTCCGATTGGTTGGAACTGTCCAGCGAACAGGTTTCCCGGGAAAATCTTTCGGCACCTTCGAAAAAGTAGATGCTCTTAAAGCCGGAATTTTCTCCCAACGGCTTTCCATGGGTGGAACATCCGAGGGCACCAGCATCCATTTTCCGGAATCATTATTGGGTCTTGGACTTCCTTTTGGTCCTGTGGCAACGGCAATCCAGTTTTCATCCTTGAAGTCTGCCGATTCCCAGTTCCAGGGATAAACTGCTCCTTCAATCTGCTCGCCAGGCCCGACCACGTAGTATTCTGGTACCATTTCTTGGGTAATTGGGATCGGTTTCCAAGCCTTATTTTCCATCCATTTCCAGGTTTCGTTTGTGTTGGCTATTTCTTCCAACTTCGAATTGCCCTGAAGTATGAATGCAGAAACGTCTGTACTCATTTCTCCATGCCCAACGAAAGATCCAAAATTCCAGATCCGGGCTGCAAGCACATTTTTCCCAGACTGAAGAAAAGGAGCCAGATCAACCGTTTCGTACTTCCAGTGGAACAAATCCCTTCTTGCCGGACCAGCAGAAGCCCTTTTGCCATTCACAAACAACTCATATCGCTGATCGCCGGAAAGATGAACCACAAACTGAGATGGTTTTGCTTCTAGTGAAATGGATTTGCGCAACAAATGGACCCCAAATCCTTTTTCTCTGCCTTCGCCTGGTTTTATCCAGCGGGCGTTCCAGGTGGTTGGTTGAGTTGGGAGAGGTTGGGAAAATACATTTCGGCAGCCCCAAACAGCAAAAAAGACAAAACCCCATTTCAAGAGATATGAAAACAGTTGATTCATGTGTCAAATAAAATGAACAATTGGAGAATGTGAATATTCCACGGTCAACAATAGCTTTGGCTTCCACCGGAATCTGAGCATAAGGCAAATTGTATTTTACTTGAAGGGAGAATTGTTTTGAATCCATTTGAAGTAAAACTGAAAGCTATGGTTCGCTTTGTTGTTTACCTCCTTATATCCCTTTTGCTCTTTTTAGGCATTGGTGCATGCTATGGCGGTGGCCTTTTGGTCATTCGACCGGATGGTTCGTTGTTGGGCATGAACCCCGCTTGGCTTCAAAATTCACCTTTTTCCAACTATCTGATTCCTGGTTTTGTACTCTTGGTTTTCAATGGCGTGTTACCTCTTTTTGCAGCCTTTGGCTTGGTATTTAAACCACATTGGGGCTGGGCAAACCTGTTCAACATCTACAAAAACCGTCATTGGGCATGGACTTACTCGCTTTATACAGGCATTATAGTCATCATCTGGATTACAGTTCAGCTATTACTGACTCAGTACTTTTGGCTTCAACCCGTGATGATTTTCACAGGCTTGGCCATCATCATTTGCTCGCTGACACCAGGTGTTATGAAAGAGTTTGAAAATTGAAAAGTAGATTTCATGAACAATTAAATCAGTTGTGGCAAAAACCTGAGGAACAATGCCTTACAGTCAGTTTGGTCTGTAACTGAAATCTGTAAAAGTAAATGAGGTATTTCAAACCTCCTTTACGTGAACAAAAGGGAGCAGAAATACCTCATCATTCTGAAACGGTTGAGCTTTGCAACAACTAAAGCATTGCTCTCAAAAGAGATTTTTAAGAGGCAGCATAAGCATACCCAAAGGCGGTGGCAAAATCTTCTAATTTCACCTTGCCCAGTTTTGTCGGGCGGTTTTTGAAATAGTCTTCTTCCATTTTGCCTTCTCTCAGTGCTTTTCCCATAGCCAAATAACCTTCAACTACAGTAGGAGGGAGTCCCATTTGGGTCATTCCTGCCTGGCTTTGTTCATCGGTAAATTGCACATAAGGCGTCCCCGGTTTTCCGGCGGCGGATCCCAGTGCTGCTGCAATTTCTGCCCAGGTACATTCGTCGCTGGCGATGTATCGGGTAGAAAAACCTGTGAAATTTAAGCTATTCAGCACTTCAAAAGCCACGTCGGCGATGTCGTTGGTATCGGTGAGCACCAACTTATGGTCGGCTGGTTGTGCACTACCCACGATGCCCATGTTTTTAATCATGCCCATTTGCCCAAACAGATTGTAGAAAAAATAACTGGGTCGAAGCGAAATCACATCAACGCCCTGCAGTTTAGCCAATTCATCTTCCGCATAACCGAGGCCATCTACTGGTCCGCAACCTTTTTTCATGTGTGCACCCACCGAACTAAGCAGCGCCACTTTTTTCACTCCGCTTGTTTTCAAGGCATCTATAAAATGATGGGTAACTTCCTGCTGATGCGCAAACCAATCGCTCACGCCAAAGTTGGGTGGAATCATCAGGTAAACGGCATCAGCTCCGACGAACGATTGCGCTAAAAATGAACTGTCGGCCACGGTGCCTATCAAGGCTTTTGCACCAAGCGCTTCGATTTCGGCTGCCCTTTCAGCCTTCGATGAAATGATAGAAACGTTGTGCCCTGCTGCTATCAACTGTTGGGCAAGTGGTTTTGTGATGTGGCCGGTTGAGCCTGTGAGAACGTATTTCATAATTTTTTTAAAATTGATTGGGACAAAGGTATATTTGCACTGATAAAAAAGTAAGTACTTACCAAAAAGTAAGCTAAAAATGCCTGCCAGAAAGCAATTGTCAACCAACAACCAAAACCGATTATTGGCCATAGATAAATGCCCGGTTACCTTCACTTTAGGTAAAATCGGTGGCCGGTGGAAGCCGCTAATAATTTGGCATTTACGAGAAGGGAAACAACGATACAGCGAGTTGAGAAAGGCACTTCCAATCGTAACCGAAAAAATGCTGATTCAGCAATTGAAGGAGTTGGAACACGATGGCCTGCTGGTACGCATGGCTAAACCCGTGGTGCCGCCATTTGTGGAATATCAGCTTACCGAAAAGGGAGAACAGCTGCGTCCCATTTTATCGGCCATGGCCATGTGGGGATTGGAGCATAATGGGGGAGGGAAGTAAAAAGTGAAAGGTAAAAAGTATAAAGTTGTTGAAGCCTAAAATGCGTTGACCGTAGTAGATTAAAGGCAACGTTGGAAGTGACTTCTACGCTTGTTGCCTAACCGTAAACCTTGTTGCGTCCTAAGTTCTGATAGCGGACGACCGATATACTGAGCACCGAATTCATTCGGTGCTTGTTTAATCTTTATCTTTTTGAAGTTGGAGAACAAAAAAGGTTTTGGATGCTATTTCCAGCAATCTATATTTACCACCGATTATCTTTCAACTGGTTTCCAGCGCTGACCTTCATGGAAAAACTATTTACTGGAATTTGCGCTGCCGGGTTGGTCACAGGGCCATTAACCGGGCAGCAGTTGCAAGGGCTTTCAGCCTTGTATGAACAAACACTGCACATGGATTTTTTGTCAGAAATACCTTGTTCAGTTGATGTTAAAATTGCCGTTGCAAATTACTATGTAACCTCCTCCACCCAGCCAACCCTCACTGCTACACCGGCAGGTGGAACACCGACCTACAGTTATTTTTGGAGAAGGAATGGCGAGCAAACAGGCACAAATAGCACATTGGAAATTAATCACTCAGCCACCTACCTCATTACAGTTACAGACTCGAAAGGATGCATAGGCACTGCTTCGGTTACCCCCAACGTAACTGATGCCACCATTGGCGACGACACCTCCGACCCCATACCCGTTACACTCGACTATTGCGGTTGGTACGATACCAGAAACACGGCTTGCTATACCAATCAGATTACTGGTGGTAATACTGGATGCAACAACAGCAAGGATGTGGTGTATGAGGTGACATTAGGTACAGGCGAGGGGATTTTTTTTAAGCTTTGCCTTACAGATGGCTTGGGCGGTGGTAAGATAGTTGAACCGGGAAACCTCTCGATATTAAATTCGTCTTTAAATTTTGTTTCAAGCACCCTTGAAAATTGTACTGGTTCGCCATACTATCGTACCGACTACCTCAACGCAACGGCAGGAACATATTTTATAGTTGTTGAAGGTGAAGGTGTCTCAGATGAAGGTTTTTATACTCTTGAAGTCAGACGACAATGGCTGAGTTCAGGTGAACCGCTTTGCCGTAGGGCAGTAGACGATGAAGTGGCGGTGAATAACCTGCCCCCAGATGTATATCCGAACCCAGCCCTTGACCAGTTTACCGTGCATGTGCATGGTGCCAATGCCGGACTGAAACTCACCAATGCCCAGGGCAAGGTGGTGTTAAGGCAAAACCTAAGGCAGGGAGACAACCAGGTGCTAACCAATAAATTAGCCGCAGGCATCTATTACCTCGAAGTAGAGCAGGAAGGCAAAAGGTTTAAGCAGCCCATCAGTATCATGAAATAGCATGGCACTTGACAACCAGAGTATGAACAGCAACCTACTTCCCGGAACCAATTGGGTTCCGGGAAGTTACTTTTGGGTACTCTTTAGTGCCTTTGTTTTGTTTTTTTCAACTGGACGGGCGCAAAACTTAGAAGGCAGCCTTTGGTACTTTGGCGACCGGGTAGGTATGGATTTTAGGAATGGAGAGCCCAGGCCACTGAACAACTCGGCCATGACAGCAGGCTACCAGAGTGTAACACAAAGCGATAAGTTTGGAAATTTACTGTTTTATGGCAATCAGTCGAATGTTTACGGCTCGAGACACTCATTATTGCCAAATGGATCAATTGGTTCAGATGTCGAAACTTGGTATCGTCGCAGGATTTCAATGCTAGCTGTTCCTATGGATACCATAAATGCAAGATATCGGTTAATTTATAACAATTTTACTTTTGGACAATGCGGTTGCCCTAAGAAGGCACAATTCGATAGAAGGCTTAACAATAACCTTGGAGATATAAACACACAAGAAACCGAGTTATTAATTGACAGCAGCTCCAAAACACTTGGCGGATTTGCCCTGGTGCCTCAAAAATCAAACTTCGGTTATTGGATAGCTTTTATTAGAGGTCATCTCCGAGATTCATCCTCAAGATTCCAAGATACCCTGTTTTTACAATATTTTGACAACAACCATGAAAAACAAAACCTACTCAAAATAAAGCTAAATCCAATTATTTCAAAGGGTTCAGCTCTAACAGATGGCATGACTCCAGTAATTGCAGTGAGTGCAAGCGGAGATAAAATTGCAGTAGTTAGCGGAAGCGCATACAATCAAATTGAACTAGGCCAACTTCATATTATTGATTTTGATAACGAAGCTGGTGTTGCAAGACAGATTATCTCGATTTCAGATACGCTAATTCATGGCTATGGAAGGCAACGTGCAACTTATTACTTTACTACAGTTTTTTTTTCACCAAATTCAAAACTTCTTTATCTTACTTACAGGACGAATATAGCCCCTCCACCTCCAGGAGGATCACGATACTATGAGATTCTTCAATTTAATTTAAAAGAACTAAACCCGGATTCAATATTAAATTCGAAAACTTTGATTTATAGAAATTCAAATTATAATCTGGGACTCAATGCCATGTTCGGCCAAACCGCCCCTGATGGGCGTATTTATGTATCCAGGCAATCATCTTTTGCCCCACCCCGCTTTCACGTCATAGACTGCCCTGACATACCCGGCACTGGCTGCGGGTTCAGGCCTTTTGCCATAGATCTGGGCCGAGACCCGGGCAACAATTTTCCGGTCTTCAACCAAACCCTTACCCGCAACGCCTGGAAACTGCAAGCCCAGGCCAACCGGGAGAATGCCTGCCTGGGCGACACCATGCGCCTGGTGGCCTACGGTGCCGGTGCCACCCGCTTTCGCTGGTACAACCTCAATAACAATGGCCTGCTGGTAGACACCAATGCCAGCTTTAACTATGTAGCCACCCAGGATACTGTTCGCTTTATGGTTATTGGCTTTGGCCGCTGCAAAGTCGATACGGCCTACTACACCCTCCGTGCCGTGGCCAAACCTCCCAGGCCAGTCATCACTGTGTCGCCTTCTACCACCCTGTGCAGCGGAGACAGTGCCACACTCACCGCCCCGCCCGGCTACCGCTACAAGTGGATTCCCTGGTGGGAGGGCACCCAAAGCATACGTGTGCGGGGACCAGGCAAATACACCGTGCAGGTCGCTACCTTAGAGGGCTGCTTTTCAGAATCGGATACTGTGCAGATTGACACCGTGTCGGGTATTGCGCCCCAACCAGTAGCGGTAAGCGGCAACCGCAGTTTTTGTCCCGGCACACAAACCAGCCTCACCGCTGCTGCTCCTCTGCCCGGCCACAGCCTCCTTTGGAGCACCGGCGACACCAGCCGAACTGTCAACTTTTCCAGCCCGGGCAACTACTGGCTGCGGGTTATCAACCCGGCAGGTTGCGGCAGCAGCATCACCGACACCATCAGACTTCGGCTTTTTCCTGAGCCCTTGCCTCCGCAAATCAGCTACAACAACCAAGCAGCACCCGACACCATCACCGCCTGCCGGGAGAACAGGGTAACCCTCTCTTCCTCTCCATTTACCAGCTACCGCTGGAACACCGGCGACACACTGCAAAGCATCAGCATCAATGAACAGGGCAACTACTACCTCAGCACCACCGATGCCAACGGCTGCCGAAGTGGCAGTTCGGCCAAAGTGTATGTGAAACACCTGCCCCAGCCACCTATGGGGAGCATTTCAGGGCCAGATAGGTTGTGCCCCGGGGTGCAGGGCGTTGCTTATGTTGTGTCGGTTTCGGCAGGCAGTGTAAGCTTCCGCTGGGCGCTGGCTGGTTCGGGTACTTTGCAAACCAATGCAGGCAACACGGTGCTCCTCAATGCCGGGAAGGCTGGCACCATCACCTTAAAGTTGGTGACCTTGAGCAGCGACAATTGCCTGGGCGATACGGGCACCTACACCATTCAGGTGAATCGGCAACTGACCCCTGAGGTGCTGGCCGATACCCTGCAGGCCTGCCCCGAAGTGGCTTTGCGGTTCAGGTCCAGGTATGCCGTGGCAGGTAGCCGCTACACCTGGCAAGTTTCTGGCATTGCCAGCATCACCGGGCAAGGTACGGCAGAGGCCAGGGTGAGTTGGATCAATCCTGGCACCTACACCGCGCAGGTAGCTGAAAACAACCAAACCAATCTCGACACCTGCTTTGGCGAGAGTGAGACCATCGCCGTCACAGTATTGCCCCGACCCGAAACGCCCATTATTTCGATACCGATCACACAAAAAGTAAACGACAGCACCGCCCGCATTTGCGAAGGCGAAACCCTTACACTCACAGGCCTGCCTTCAGGGCTTCCGGCTAACCATTATCGCTGGACAACAGGCGAAACCGGGGGAAGCATCGTGCAAAGCCAGGCCACCCAGGTGCCCATTGGCCTCAGTCTGGTGAATGAAAACAATTGTAGATCGTTTGCTGCTTTGCCTGTTTCGGTGTTTCAATATCCAAATCCGGGCCCAGCCATTGTGGCCGAGGGTGATACTTTGCTGACTTTGTTCAGCCTCAGCAACCGAACCTACCGCATAGGCCAACCCAACCCCGGCAGCAGCTACAGGTGGGAGGTAACAGGCGGCTCAGCAAACACCCAAACCGGAGCTACGTTTGTGGTAAACTGGGAAGCCAAACCCCTAGATGGTCGTAGCATCAGGGTAGTGGAAACCTCTGAGCAGGAATGCAAAGGAGAGGCCTTGCTCACCCTGCCCTACAACGATGAACTGTTTTTCCCCAACGTGGTGACCCGCAACAGCGATGGCAAGAACGACAGATTTGAAATAGGCAACCTTCACCTCAAGTCGGGCTACCGCCTCAGCATCCACAACCGCTGGGGCAAAACCGTGTTCAACACCGACAACTACCAAAACAACTGGCCAGGCACTGGCGACAAACCAGGCACTTACTTTTATCGGCTGGATCTGGGAGGGAAGGTGCACCAGGGGTGGGTGGAAGTGGTTTCTGAGTAAAAAGTTAAAAGTAAAAGGTAAAAAGTTGTGGATGCCCAAAATACGTTGCCTCGAATAAATTCAAATCATCCGATCTTTGAATTTACATTAATTAACAATTAACCATTATCAATTGACGATTATCAATTTTTGGCGCATGGTAGCGCCAGTAGCCTTATCCGTCGCCTCAACCCAGTATAAACCTGCTGGTAAACGGGTTTGAATAAATGAACGATTTTGGACAGCTTGATTTGTAAGTACAGGTTGGCCATTCATAGCATAGACAACAATATCTACTTGTGCAGGACCATCCACATACAGGTTAAAACCTTGCAGATTGGAAGGGTTAGGCCAAATGAGGGCATTCAATCTGTTTATCCTGGACTTTAAGGAAACAAACCCCGGATCCTTGTCCACATTCACAATGCCTTTTAGCAGTACATTTTGCTCATCGAACCAAAGCACATTAACAATACCATCCACCGCTACTTTGTGGAAGCCCGGTGACAAGTTGAAATATGTTGACTCATTGTTAACGGTCGCAGATCTGAGCGGAACAGGAATCGAGAATGTGGGCGTTTGAGTTGAACTCCCAACGGATTGAATATCAAAAAGCAATGAGTCTTCTACCTGGTTCCAACGGATTTGATAGCCTGGAAATCCATAGCCAAACACCCACTCGTTAAAAAATGAATTTAAGTTTTGACCACTGCTCGCCTCCAATGCATTTTTAAAATCTGTGCTATTGGCCGTACCAAAGGCATGCTGTCGCAAGTATTCCCGCACGCCTCTGTAAAAAGCCATATCTCCCATTTGGTACCGAAGCATGTGAATGACGGAAGCTGATTTTTTGTAGGTCAATGCCCGGTTGAATATGCGGGCTGTTGGTGGGTTTGGCGGCGTAACAATAGAGCCTTGTGGTTCTGTAATGGCTTGGTTGTGTGCATCTTCCATCCAGGCTGCTGCACCTGCGGGGTTTTTATGTTCCAGGTTGAAATATTCGCCGTAGCTGCCAAAGCCTTCGTTGAGCCAAATATGCTCCCAGTTGGTGCAAGTCACATAATCGCCAAACCATTGGTGGATAATTTCATGGGCATTCAATCCTTCGCTAAATAAACCCATCGTACTCATAGTTTGATGTTCCATGCCTCCGCCCATAGGAGAATGCATGTGGCCATATTTTTCTTTGTAAAACGGATACAGTCCAAAACTATCGGACATCAGTTCCATCAACCGGTTGGTATAAATCAATTCGTCACGGTGAAAATCAAGGCAAATTCCCAGATCTGGCAATTCGGCATCATACACCAAGTGTTGAATCATCACAGAGTCACCATTGAGTTGACTGGGTTTGGCCCAGGTGATATATTCCACATACCTGGCCACCGAAAATCCCACGAGATACATGGCAGTTGGGTACTTCGTTTTCCAGTGAAATTTGCGTTTTCCGTTGCCAAGAGGTTCAATTTGTTGCAAAATACCAATGCATGCCACTGTGAGACTGTCGTCGGTGGTGCCCATGAAATAGACACTGTCAATTTTGTCGCTATTATCTTGTTTGCATGGGTACCAATCAGGTGCTCCATAAGGTTGCGACAAGGTGTAGGTAGTTGGTTTTTTCCAGGTAAAGTGGTTGGACGTGGTCACTGAATTAAAAAACTGCCCTGTGTTGGGCGGAATGCCATGGTAAAATACCTGACAAACAAGTGATTGGTTTATGGGTAAAGCATTGGCCAATGCCACTTTTACCACATCTGCTTGCCTGATGAAAGTGGTGCGTGTACCGTTGATTTTGAGGGAATCAATATTCATGTGGTTGCGCAATTCGAACCAAAACGTATCGAGTGGGGCTAGTGCTTTTGCATGCAGCGTAACATTGCCGGCCACAGCGTTTGACCTGTTGCTCAGTTCCAGATCAAACACGACGTAGTGCATGTCATACACATCGCCCTGGGCTGTGCGAAGGGTAGGAGCCCAGCGGTTCAGCTTTTCGTGGCTGCATAAGTAGGTTTCCACTTGCGCATGCGCTGGGTTGATTCCAAACAAATAACCCAGGAGGAGCAAAAGCCACGTAGTTTGTCTTTGTTTCATTTTCATAACGTTATGATTCAAATTCAGAATCCAGGAAGATCATGTTGAGAATTGATAACCCAATCATGGACTGAAAGTTGTGGTCTTACTTCACTTCCTGCATCAGTTTTCTGATCATGGGTGAAATTGCAATAAGCACAACGCCGGCAATCAAGGCATAAATACCAAAGGTTCTATAGCCTTCTGTATAAGAAAACAGTTTGTCCAACGCTGATGGATTTGCCTCTTCCGACACAATGCTAGCCCCGAACAAACCAGCCACATATTGTCCGTATGCACTGGCTAAAAACCACATACCCATCATAAAACCTTGAAGTCTGGCCGGTGAAAGTTTGGTCATGATCGAAAGCCCAATCGGCGACAAGCACAATTCGCCCAGCGTGACCACAAAATAGGCGAAAGTAAACATGTCGAGCGATGCTACTCCGAATTCATTGGCAAAATAACGGCAAGTAAAAAACAGCAAAAAGGCTCCACCCAGAAAAATGAAACCCAAACCAAATTTTACCACAGTGTTGGGTTCTGCTTTTCGCTGGGCCAACCATATCCAGATCAGTCCGATAATGGGGGCAAAAAGAATAACAAAAAGACTGTTGGCAGCATTGTTTACCCCATTTGGATCAAGGGTGATAGCGCCCAAAAGTTTGTCATTCAAATTATTGGCTGCAAAAAGGCTTAAACTTCCACCGGCCTGCTCGAAAATGGCCCAAAAGATGACCGAGAAGATGATGAACAGAAATGCTGCCACCAATTTCTTTACCGCTGCAGCAGATTCTTTGGTCATTTCATATGCCAGAAAAAGCAAACTGAAAGGACCGATGATATACATAAACCAATCGGTATACTGGGTATTGGCCACCATTTTCATAATGACCGGAATAGCAGCCAAAGCACCTGCATACACTGCATATTCATACCATTTTTTGGAGGCGGCATTACTGTCGTTTGCAAACGGTGACAAGCCAATGGTGCCCATAGATTTTCGGGTATTTACAAAAGTGAGCAAGCTGATGGTCATCACAATGGCAGCCAGGCCAAAAGCTACATTCCAACGCAGGGCTTCAGGTACAAAACTGCCAAATAGGTTTCCCTTTCCAATGGCAATGCAGGCATAGCCGCCCAGCAAAGCACCAATGTTGATGCCGGAATAGAAAAGTGAAAAACCAGCATCCCGACGGCTATCACCATCTTTGTATAGAGCGCCCACCATGGTCGAAATGTTGGGTTTGAAAAAACCTGTTCCGATGATGTTGAAACTAATGCCCAGGAAAAAATAGGTTTTCGGGTCGAAGGCCAGAATTAAACTGCCTGTGATCATCAGCAGACCTCCCCAGAATAGGGATTTGCGAAAACCAAGAATTTTGTCGGCAAACAAGCCACCAATGAAGGTGAATGCATAGACAAAAGCCTGGGTGGCACCGTATTGCAGGTTGGCATCTTTTTCGTTCATGAAAAGTTCATGCACCATGAAAAAGGTGAGCATGCCCCGCATGCCATAGAACGAAAAACGCTCCCACATTTCGGAGAAAAACAAGTACCAAAGTTGTTTGGGATACTTTCCTTCGAAGTTTTGAATGTCTTCCAAGGCAATTTCGTTTGCTTTCAAAGCAGTAGAAGTTTAAAGTTTACAGTTTTTATACTATGCCTTTTTGTGCCATGACCCGGTTGAGCCACCTGAGCAAAATAAACATCAAAATGGCGGCAGGTAACACCAGTAAAAAGTTGGTGAAAAAGAATTCTGATTTGTCCTCGTAATGTTCCCACATACTGGAAAGCATTCCTGATAGTTTGTTGCCAACAGAAGTTGAAAGGAAAAATCCGCCCATCATCAGCGCTGTAATGCGAGGAGGAGATAGTTTCGAAACCAAAGACAATCCCATGGGCGAGAGGCAAAGTTCACCAATGGTTATGACGCCGTAGGCAGCAAACAGCCAGGCACTTGAAGCTTTTTCGTCGGCTAAGTTTGTTGATTTCACAGCCATCACCATCACAAAGGCAGACAAGGCAGTGATCAGCAAGCCAATGGCAATTTTTGCAGGAGTGGAAGGTTCTTTTCCCCTGCGACCTAAAAATCCAAAAAAGCCAACTACGATGGGTGTAAGCAAGATTACCCAAAACGGATTGATGGATTGGTACAATTCTGCTGAGGCCAAAATCAAGCTAGAGCCTTGCGGCGCACGGTCAGTTTCGGCCAGGTTTTCAGCATACTTGCTGTATTTGCCAAATGATGCAGAACTCGGGTCGTTGGTCAGTTCTTGTGCCATGCCAAAAGTATTGATGGGTTTGGCAATGGCGGTTGGAATAGCCCTGTCGGTGTAGTCCTCTGCCCAAACGGTGAGGGCATCTCCATTTTGGTGAAACACAGCCCAAAATACCACCAAACAAGCAAATACAGAAAGCAAAGCACCGATGGGCCCTTTATCTTCTTTATTGGCCGAAATAAACAGGTAAACGAAAAACGAAATCACCGGAATGCAGCCTACCAGAAAAGCGTCGTTGGTGTCGGTGCCAAATATGTTGCCAGGAATCAAATAACCTACAATGCCAAAGCCCACCATGGGCAACAACACCGTGAGGAAAATTTTGCCTGTCGACATATCGCCTTGTTGCAGGGGTTTTAATACATCGGCATCCTTCACGTTTTTCTGACCCAGGTAAAATATGACCAGACCAATGAGCATGCCTACACCAGCGGCACCGAATGCCCAGCCCCAGCCGTAGTTGATGCGCATGTAAGCCGCCACAAAATTGCAAACAAATGCACCTATGTTGATGCCTGCATAAAATATGTTGTACCCAGCATCTTTGTTGGCCCTGTACTGGTCATTATTGTACAAATTGCCCAGCAAGGTTGAAATATTGGGCTTGAAAAAACCATTGCCAACAATGATGAGCAGAAGGGAAATGTAGAAGGAGGTTTCGCTATGCAACGACAAACCGAGGTAACCGCAAGCCATCAATAAACCGCCAATCATAATCGAGCGTCGGTATCCAAGTATGCGGTCGGCCAGCAAACCACCAATGAAGGGGGTGAGGTAAACCAATCCTAAATAGGTGCCATAAATATCTGATTTTTTGGCTGGGGCAAAACCCATTCCGCCGTTGTCGACGCCATCGAGCATGTACAAGGAAAAAATGCCCAACATGAGGTAATACCCAAAACGCTCCCACATTTCGGTAAAGAAGAGTGTGTAAAGACCCGCAGGATGTTGTCTGGTAGTGGTTTGGCTCATAGACTTTGAAATATTATTTGGTTAAAAGCTGTTTCGGCGGTAAATTAGATTAAAAAGCAAGTGATTTTCGAAAATAAATTGGGCTCAATGCTTTTCCCATTTCTGCGCTTGACCGGCATAAAATTTCTGCAACACAAAAAAGGCCTTTTTTCGCTCTCCTCGTTGGCCAATTACGCCTTTCCGGTTCCAGCCATCCTGGATGTCGTCCAACAGTCGTCGGGGTGAACGAAAATCAGCCAAAATCCAGGGACTCAAACCCCGGAGCTGAGGAATTTTGGAGAGCATGGGCAGACTTTCTTTGTAGAGCCATTCCTGAAATTCTTCGGTGAAAATGGTGAGCGAATCCCCATGATAACCTGCTAAGGCTCCGCCTCCAAATTCGCTGATGATCACCGGTTTTTGATATGGAATTTCCCAGCTCACCTTGCTGCATTTGTCGGGCGTACCGTCGTACCAACCCACATATTGGTTGAAACTCAGAATGTCGAGCTCATTGGCGAACGGATCTTCTACCACTTGGGTCAGGGGATTATCCTTTTTGGCATGTTTTTCCAAAGCGGCACTCAGTAGCCTGGTATTGTCAAGACTCCTGGCATGTTTGGCCAATCGGGTCAAAAACTCTGTTCTTTCAGGGCTCACTGGTGTTTCGTTGGCCATGCTCCAGATAATGACGGACGCTCTGTTTTTGTCCCTGTTTATCACCTCACTCAACTGATTCTCAGCATTTTTATAGGTTTCTTCGTTCTTCCATTGGATGGTCCAATATACAGGAATTTCCTCCCAAAGCAACATGCCCAACTTGTCGGCTAGGCGAGCCATATTTTCATTGTGGGGGTAATGAGACAGGCGAATGTAGTTGCAGCCCAGTTCTTTGGCCCAGGTCAGCTGCATGGCTACGTCTTCCTGCGAAAAAGCCCTGCCGCCCCGGATTGGATTTTCCTCGTGCAAGCAAATTCCTCTGAGAAAAATGGACTTTCCGTTTAGTAGAATGTCGGTACCTTTTGTACTGATGGTTCTGAAACCGATCTGGTCTTTTACCAATTCTCCAGCTATTTTAAGCTCAACTTTATATAATTTGGGGTTTTGAGGAGTCCAATACTTTAAATTTTTTACAGGCAAATTCAAGGAAGCTATGCCAAGTTCATTGGGTTTTAGTGTGCTTGTTATTTTTAACTCAGGAATGCTGATATCAACATTTGAAGTTAAACTTTTGCCATTCAATTTCACAAATCCCGCAATGGTATTCGCATTGTCTTTTCCCAACTGAATCTGAAAATCTTCAATAAATGTCTCAGGTGTTTCAATCAAGTTGACATCTCTGGTGATGCCGCCATAGTTCCACCAATCGGTGTTGAGGGTTGGCACACATTCCCGGCAGCGTTTGTTATCTACCTTAATCACAATGCTGTTGTCTTTAGGTTTTAAAAATGAAGTGATTTCAAAATTGAAAGGTGTGAAACCACCCACGTGGGTGCCGATTTTCTTGCCATTCAAATACACTTCAGTTTTGTAGTTGGCTGCTCCAAAATGAACAAATAACCGGTTTGAACTTTCTTTTTTTACATAATCAAATCGTTTGCGATACCAAACGGTGCCTTCGTAGTAAAAAAGTTTTTCATCTTGGGAGTTCCAATCGCCGGGCACCATCAGAGTTTGTGCTTTGTCGAAGTCATATTCAATCAGATCCCAGCGGTTCTGTTGCTTGGCATCGTTGAAAAAGGCACTTTTAGATCCCGGATTTGTTTGGTCGAAAGGCAGATAGCGGTAATCGTAATACCCATTTTCATAAGGATCAACAATGCATTTCCATTTGCCATTCAGCGAGGTTGTTTGTCGGTTGGCTACATTGGTAATCAATGGCTCGGCAGCCCAGGCCAAGGATTCAATGGTGATGGCAATAATTAGAAGGAATATTTTCATTGGTTTGGTGTTGTTTATTCGCAGGCAAATTGTGGCATAAACTTCAGGTTGTCAAAACATTCGCTGTATTTCGCCGTCCTTTAGTGCATTGCGCTTGTTACATGAAAAATATTTTCTCCTTCCGGAAATTGGTTTTGTTTATGTCTGTTTTGGGTTTGGCCTTAGCCTGTTCGCCTGATAAAAAGTCGGAAAGTCTTCCAGTAGTTGGTTCCAACTTTGACGAAATGAACTTCTTGGGAATTGCTTCCATAAAACCAGAAAGGCTGGAATATGAAGTGATGTACGGTATTGTGAAAGGAGGAAAAGCTTTGTATGAAACAAAACCAGAATTGATAAATGCCTATGGTACAAGATGCTGGAAAACGACCCTCATCGGCCAAACAGCTGGTTCTGTAGGGTGGTTCACCCATATTGCAGACACGTTTTACAACTATGTAGATTCGTCAAAAACCCGTACTGTGGCTACAGAAAGGCATATTCGTGAACAACGCTACACCTTGCACGAAATCACTACTTTTGAAAACGACACAGCCATTACTATTACCGAAAAACGTCCAAAACCTTTCAGGAAAAAACTACCTGCAGGTGCCGCCTTAGGGCCGATAGGTTCTTTGCAAGCCATGCGATTTTTGCCCTACGAAACCATGCAAAAATTCGATACGGCCAATGTTTCTTTTTTTATGCACCGTCGCACCTACCGCTTGAGGATTGTATATTTAGGTTTGGAGAAAATGAAATCGAAATATGAAAAAGGGATGGCCTTCAAAGTTACGCCAGTGTTACCTTCCAATAGTATGATGTCGGAGTCGGACAGAGCATATATCTGGATTTCGGCGGATGAAAACAGGGTTCCGGTTTACAGTAAAGCAGAAACAAAATTCGGCAGTGTAACTGTGAAACTCACTAGATTTAAAACCTACTGAAAAAACTCACCTTCTGTGGTGAGCTTTTGGGCTAAACCACCTGCCACCCAGGCTATTGGCGAATAAAAAAAGATGGAAACCACCCACATCCAAAGCGGATGTTCAATCATTGTCATGTTGATGCAGGAAACTATCAGCAAAATTAATCCGGAAATCATGGAGCTTCTTCGCCAGTTTGGCTTGTCAACAGCCGACGCAGCAAAACCGCCAATAAAGGCAGATGTAAGCCAAATCATTTGCAGGAGCAACAACACCCAAAACGGAATGGAGTCTACATAGGCAGCAAATGCAGCACTGTCGCCAGGTTTTAAGTCAGCAGGTGGTGGTTGAATAAAATGGACGAGGTAGTCTCCAGCTATCACCGTTACAAAACCGGCAGAAACGCCAACCATGATGGCAAGTATAGATTTCAGCATTTAATGGTCAAGATTGATGAGCCCCGAAAAGGCTTTTGCTAAACGAGCGCCCAAAAGTGCATTATTTTTTATCAAGGCAATATTTGCCTGCAAACTTTCTCCCTGTGTGTTTTGGGCGATTGTTTTGAGTAGAAAGGGGGTAACGTCCTTTCCTTCTATGTTCAGGCTGCCTGTAGCTGCCAATGCATCTTCAATATATTTTTCCATGGTTTGGGCATCAATTTCATAAGCTGCCGGCACCGGATTGGCGATGAGAACCGCTCCTTCCAGACCCATTTCCCACTTTGATTTCAGTAAAAGGGCGAGGCTTGGCACATCGTTTAATTGCATAGGCGATCGAAACTTGCTTTTGGAAGAATAGAAACTTGGAAATTCTTTTTGACCGAACGTAACTACCGGCACGCCAAGGGTTTCGAGGTATTCCAAAGTAAGCCCAATGTCCAGAATGGATTTTACGCCTGCAGAAACGATAGCCACGGATGTTTGACCCATTTCTGTCAGATCAGCCGAAATATCCATGTTGTTTTCAGCTCCTCGATGCACACCGCCAATTCCTCCGGTTGCAAAAACTGAAATACCTGCCATAGAAGCCATTCGCATGGTGGTGGCCACGGTAGTTGAACCCGGCAAGCGTTGAGAAACCACGTATGGCAAATCCCGCAAACTTACTTTGGTCACGTTTCGCAAATTGCCCAGGGTTTCTATTTGTTTATGACTTAGTCCAATGCAAAGTTTTCCGTCTAAAACTGCCATGGTGGCCGGCACTACACCTTCTTGTTTCACCACTTCTTCCACCGCCAAAGCCGTTTCCACGTTCTGCGGATAAGGCATGCCATGCGAAATAATAGTGGATTCCAAGGCCAGAACGGGTAGCTTGTTTTGCAAGGCTTGCTCAACTTCAGGGCTGAAACTCAAATAGGCTTCTAGTTTTTTCATTTGGGTTCAAAATTGAATAAAAATGTATATCGACGTTATTTTTTGTTGATTTGTCCACCGCATACCAAGTTTATTTGAAGCTATGTATTTTCACAACGATTGGGCCGTTATCATTCCATTGGCAAATGAATCGCAGCGTTTTGAAGAACTGGTGCTCACATTAACATTGGTTTTAGACAAGCTGGAAAGTGGGAAAGTGTACTTAGTAGTTGATAAAGCCTCAGTGGACGATACTCGTTCGCTCTGCGATTCACTGGCTGCAAAAGACAATCGATTTGAAACCGTATGGTCACCAGAAAATGAGCATGTGGTCGATGCCTATTTAAATGGTTTCAGGCATGCATTCAACCGTGGTCATCGCTATATTCTAGAAATGGATGCTGGACTTTCGCACGATCCACGGGCAATACCCATGTTTCTCAGGGTGCTGAACGAAGGAAATGAATGTGCTTTTGGGAGTAGAAATATCAATGGAGGTTCAAATGCCGATTCTCCTTTTAGAAGGAAGTTTATTTCTACCTTCGGCACCTTGTTAGCCAATATTTTTCTTGGCACAAAAATGAAAGACATGACTTCTGGCTATCAAGGCTTTCATGCCAATGTGGTAAAGGCATTTTTAGATTATGGACTTCGGTCAAAAGCCCATTTCTACCAAACTGAAATGCGCTATTTGCTGCGCAACACCAGATATATGGAGGTGCCGATTCACTACAGGGCACCTTCTCCAAGTGTTTCGGGCAAAGCACTCAACAACAGTTTGAAAGTTTTTCTGTATTACATTATTCAACATTGGTTTGGCAAAAGGCCAGCTATTAAAGTTGAGTTTAGCTACTTCTAAGCCTATGGATGGTCAACCCGCCCCTGCTTGTTTTGCCTTAATTCTCTTTAATCGCCAACTGCCCACATGCGGCGTCAATATCTTTGCCTCTGCTTCGCCGAACCATTACTATAAGTCCTTGTTTTACAAGATAATCGCTAAATTTATACAGCTTGTCTTCCGTTGTATTGACAAAATCGGCCTCGGCTATGGGGTTGTATTCAATGATGTTGATTTTTACCGGCACGCCAGTTGATTTGGCAAAGGCATAAAGCTTTTTAGCATCGTCCAACCCATCGTTAAAATTGTGAAACACAATGTACTCAAACGTAATTTTATTCTTTGTTTTCTGGTGAAAGTATTTCAAAGCATCCCTTAATGCCTCCAATGTATTGCTCTCGTTGATGGGCATAATCTGGTTACGCTTTTCATCGTCGGCGGCATGCAGGCTCAATGCAAGATTGAACTTTACTCCATCGTCGCCTAGTTTTTTAATCATTTTGGCAATGCCAGCCGTTGAAACCGTGATGCGCTTGGGAGCCATGTTAAGCCCATGCGGTGAAGTGATTAGTTCGACCGATTTCAACACATTAGCATAGTTGAGCAATGGTTCGCCCATACCCATGTACACAATATTGGTAAGAGGATGGTCAAACTTCTCTTTGGCCATGCGGTCAATGGCGACTACCTGATCGTAGATTTCGCCGGGTTCCAGGTTGCGCTTGCGATCCATATAGCCGGTGGCGCAAAATTTACAGGTAAGCGAGCAGCCTACCTGGCTCGATACACATGCCGTCATGCGCTCCTCGGCGGGAATCAGCACACCTTCCACGAGGTTTTTGTCGAACAGCCGAAAGCCAGCCTTCACTGTACCATCGTTGCTGTGCTGCTGGGTGTCTACAGTCAGATTTCTGATGTCGAAATGCTCAGCAAGTAATTTTCGGGTAGCTTCGGACAGGTTGCTCATTTCTTCGAACGAGGTAGCCGATTTTTTCCAAAGCCATTCGAGAATCTGCTTGGCCCTGAATGGTTTTTCTCCATGCAGTGCTAAAAACTGCTTGAGTTCTTCCTGGCTTAATTTTCTAATGTCGTTTTTGGTTGAGGGAGCAAGCATGGGGCAAAGGTACTCAATTGGCTTCTTTTGCATGAAAAACCTGGTGATTTATAAAAAACAGCAAGGTCTTTAATGAAAAGTTTGGATATCTATCGACAGCGATATTTGCTCTGCCATAGTTAAGTTAAGGAAGACCAGTGCTTTCCATCAAAAAAATACCTCCCTTAACTTCCTCTTCGTCTTGAAGTTTCCCCTGATAAAATCGTCGTTCAGGTTTTGGTATCTTCGATATTCTTCTTTCAACTTTTCTGGCACTTCGCCCTTGTACGAAATTTCATAAAGCGACTGCGCATTGAATGGCACTTCCGATTTGATCGGATGGAATGTGAGCCGTTTGTGCTGATCCTCGGGAAAATAGGAGATAAAATGTTTTTTCCTTGTGGTATTCATGAAGGCATATTGGCCATTCACCTTCTCTGTTCCCACCACATTCAGGCTCTTGTGCTGTATGGTAAACAACAGCGGATCGGTGATTCGTTTATTCATGTAGTCCAGAAAGCCAGGATGTTTATTGTCCATCTTTTCTACTTGCAGCGAGTCATCGATTGTGAAATTCTTGTTGGTTTTTTTCTGCCTGTAGTACTGCTTTTTAGCTTCATAAATCACAATAAACTCTTTCTCCTTTTCTTCATGCAAATGTGGGTGAATGTCCAAGCTTGCATTCGGATTGTCTTTTAAGAAAGCAGGATTCAAGTCTTAAATGCAACTTTAAGGTTAAACATTTGTAAAGGCGAAAGGTAGTTAAATGCAGGATTCAGAGGCACTCATTTTTTTACGATTGGCTTACCCACTTAAAAATTGAAGAGCACTTCAATCTGATTATTGCAATCCTTCCACATCCATTCTCTAATTTTGACACATGAAAAATGGTTTTTTAGTCATTGTTGCCTGTCTATGTATTGGTTTTGATGCCATTTCCCAGTCAAGAGGTTGCTCAACTATTCTTCCCAATGCGATTCAAAAGGCTGGTTTGGGCTACAGTGGTCCCGGTAGCAAAGGCTTTGAAGACTGGGTAGAAGGTCTGAAAAGTGTTCATTATGACGACTCTACGGTTTATCAAATTCCAGTAGTGGTACACATTATTCATAATGGCGAACCAATAGGAACAGGTAGAAATATTCCAGACTCCAGGGTTGTACGCCAAATTCAAATATTGAATGAAGACTTTAGAAAAATAGCTGGTACCCCAGGTTCCAATACACAGCCAGCAGGGGCCGATACCAAAATTCAATTTGTGCTCTCCCAACGAGATCCAGACGGAAATCCTACCAATGGCATAGTGCGTGTGCAAAGGTCACAAGCCGTTTGGGGCCTTGGCGACAACGATACATTAAAGAGTATTTCGCTGTGGCCAGAGGCTTTGTACCTCAATATATGGGTTTGCGACTTGGCCAACAACGACATTGGCTATGCTCAGCTGCCACTCTGTAGTGCGGTGCCTTTCAGTGGAAACAATGTGGATGTATTACCAGATGGAGTGGTGATCGATTACGAGGTATTTGGAGATAATTTTTTGCCTAATGCCCGATTTCCGGCTTACAACCGGGGCAGAACTGCTACCCATGAAATTGGGCACTTTTTGGGTTTAATACATATTTGGGGCGATGCGAGCGATTGCACCGGCACCGATTTTTGTGACGACACGCCTCCTCAAAGTGGCAATTCCTCCCGCTGTCCCAGAGGTCGATTCACTTGCGGAAATACGAATATGATTGAGAACTACATGGATTACACCAATGATACTTGTATGAATGTTTTCACCAACGACCAGGCTCGGCGTATGAGAACTGTGCTCATCAATTGCGATCGAAGGTCCACATTGCTAAGTTCTCCTGCTGCAATCAATCCAAAAAGTATGGCTCGCTTCAAGTTGGAATTGTATCCAAATCCTGCCCGAGACAAAGTAACAATCTCAATTCCTGAGCCAATGAGGGGCAAGTCATTTACAGCCAGTTTGGTAAATGCGGAAGGCAAAAAAGTTTTTCAGGAAATGTTTGTGCCTAAGCCAAGCCAGCAGCAGATATTACTTTCGCTTCAGCTGCCAAAAGGCATGTTTACGCTGAAACTCTCGGCAGAAACTTTGGCTCCTGCCCTTGGAAAACTTCTTATTTACTAGGCTTTACCGGAAAAATAACCACAGGTATGTCGAGCTGATAAGCAAGATCCAACGATCGGCTTGGGTCGAAAAGCGAATCGAAAAAGCTTCGTTTTACTGAAAATACGCCCAATGCTTCCGGTTTGTAGGCATCGATAAACTGCTGTAACCCTTCGGTAGTTTCGTTGGGCTCCTCTGTTTTTTCTAGAAATAAATTTAGCCCTGCATATTCGGTCTCATTTCTAAGTTTCTGAATCAAAGCATCGTATTGCAATTCTTTGACTGACACCCGCTCTGGATAATTTGGGTACACATGAACCAAGTCAATTTGATCAGCTAAATACCTAAAAAACGCTACCGCCCTGGCTACCTCCTTTTCTGGACTGGTCAAATCGATGCCGACTGCGACTTTTGAAAAATTTCTCATCGAGCCCACTTTCTTACTGAACCCCTGCGGAACTGCAAATACATTGCATGGTGATTTGCTGATAAAGTTGGCTGTGTTGCTTCCCAGAAACACTCTTTTTAAACCCGATGCACCAGTAGTGCCCATCACCACCAGGTCAGCCTTTTGGTCTTCACAGGCAGCCACCAAAGAATCAGTTAGCAAAAACGAGTCTTCTAAATTGCACTCCAGGTTTGATTTTGGAAATAGTGGAGCATAATTGTCAAGAATTTCTTCTGCATAGGCTCTTAATTTTTCTTCCTCTTTTGCCTTCATTGACTGTGTCATTTCAAGTACAATTTCAGGCGGTGTATCTGGCTGAATGAAGTTGACGATTGAATGAAAGAAAATCAGTCTAGATTGAAATTTCTGAGCAAGCCAAACGGCTACTTTGCCAGCTTCAAGTGCCGTTTCTGAATAATCAGTAGGGAAAATTATTGTTTTCATAGTGCTACAACTTGGGGGCAAGGTAGGATAAAGCATGTTATCTTAAAGTGATTTTTATCAATGATTTTGAAAGGGGATCATTATTGGCTTAAAATGGATGAGTACGAGTTGTGAAATCATCAGTATCCCACTTAAAATATAATAATGAAACAGCCTCCCGGTAAATCAAAACTTTTAAAATTTGCGGAAGATTAGGTTCCATTATCGCTTTAAACTTAAAGTCCTGAAAAATTTGTGAGACTCATTTTTTCGATTGCGTATGACCCAGTTGCTAAGTGAAAATGACAGCGTTTTAAAGATAATTTATCATGTGGAATTGTAAGGAAATACCTTTTTTCTAAAGTGTTTTTAATCAGCGAGTTCAACTTAGTTTTAACATGGCCTTTGAATCTTACTTGTAGATTTTCGATGATACTTGAGGAATAAAATAGATGTAATTTTAAAATTATGAAGAATGGTACACACTGGTTTCCAAATATTTTTAATGATATTTGTCTATTAAATCTTTTTTGAAGTGCTCATGAAAAAAACGTTTACCTTACTACTTGCTTTTGCAGTGGCTGGAGCTGCTGCGATAGCTCAACCGAAGAGAATAAGCAGAAATGCAGTTTCTACTCCCGTAAATTTGAAAAGTTTAAAGGCGGTTCCTATTGAACCAGTCACACAGCAAACCACTGTTAGACCTTTAATCAAAAAACCAACACCTCCAAGAACCAACACTGTTGATATTGTGCCATTGGGAACATCTTTAAACCCTTACGGACTTATAGGTGGTGCCCGTCCAGCAGTTGTAGCAAATGCCGCAACCAATTCAGTTGCCTTCATCCGCCGAGGAGGTCCTGAAAATGGTGCAACTCCAGCAGTGTTTGGTTCCCAGTATTATTATGACCTAAGCACAAATGGAGGTTCAACTTTTAGTTTAGCCAGAGGGCCTATCTATGACCCGACCGTAAGACCGGGCAATCCAGCCAATGGACGCTATCCGCAAGGCGTTATCTACAACCCACCTGGAAACACAAACCCTGCCAATGCCTATGTGATTGCAACTGGTGCAGTCCTTGATGGCTCAAATGCTTCTGGTGCAGCTACTTGGGGTGGGTTTGGATATGGAATTCACAAATTAGACAATACTGTTCCCCCTGTCTACAAGCTTCAAAGTAGTAACGATCGTTTCAAGTATCTGATTTCCAATAGTATAACTGTTCTGCCGAATGGAAAAGCAATTTCTGTGGAAGAAAATTTGCCTGATGGTGGAAATGCTCAAGAAGATTCGTTGATCATAACCACACTCAATATTACCACTTCTCCAATGGATATTTCTGCTAGTGCAGCTAAAATTGGATTCCCTACATTCGAATTCAATATTTCCAGACCTAAAATCGCTTTTGCTCCTAATGGTTTGGTAGGTTATATTGCCGTAGTTGGTGCACCTGCTGACAATTCCGAGACCAAGCAGGTTTATGTGCCCATGTATTCAAAAACTACAGATGGGGGTGTTACTTGGTCCGATCCTATATCAATACCGCTTAACCCAACTTCTATTCCTGATGATGACTTTGTTGATCCCACCTTTTCCAGGGTAAAACAACAACTCCTTGGAGGAGAAGGTGATCTCATTGAATTTGCTGATGAGCCTGGTATTGAATATCGTGCTTTTTTTAGTACAACTTTTGAATTTGACATCAATGTAGATGCATTAGGAAATTTACATTTTTTAACTCCTTTCATGGTAGGAGGATGGGAAGGCACAGAGCCTGCGCTTTCAGTATATCCTGGTATTGGCGCTGTGATTACAGATCTAATTGTCTCTGAAAATAGGGTGATATTCCGACCGCTCAAAACCTTGAATTACTGGAGGGGTTGCTTTGGCGATTGTCCAAGTGGTACAAACCGAATAGTAGAAGCCAACAGACCTGGTGTGTCACGATCTAGCGATGGGGCAAAGATGTTTTTCGGCTGGTTCGATTCTGACACCACTTTGGTAGGTGAACCGGCTAACACTTCTGACGCTAATTTGTTCCCGGATTTCAATGCATTAGGCTATGATATTTTCGCTGATCGCTGGACTGTAGTTAGGGACTTCAGCGGACCATCTCCAGCATATGGCCTTTTGTTTCTTGGCAATTTTGCCAGTGAGGCATTGAACGGAACTTCCGGGGGACATATTCTTCCTGTCACTTATGCTGCTACTTCTGATGAAATTCTACCAGATGGTTCCAATCTGGCTTCTTTGACCACGGAAAATTACTTTTTGAGTGGTAGCAGCATGGAGATTCCTGCAAGTGCTTACATCGTTGTTTCTAACAACAGTACTGCAGCCAGTATAAATTTCAATTTATATCCTAATCCAACGAAACAAAAAGCTTTTATAACGCCTTCTGGTGATTTAGGTTCAACGGTAAAAGTAACCATTGTAAACAGCATAGGGCAAGTAGTTAAAATGGTTAACAATACCGAAAGGCTGTCCGGAGGTCGTATTGAAGTCGACATGCAAAATTTCAATCCTGGAATCTACTCTTGCATTGTTGAATCGAATGGAAAATCGAAAGTTTCGAAATTTGTGAAAGAGTAAAAAATAAAATATTCTTTCTTAACTTTAAGTCCCGCAAATTTGCGGGACTTATTTTTTTTATGAGCGACGAGATAAAACACGAGTGCGGGGTAGCGCTTATCAGACTTAAGAAGCCATACCAGTACTTCATCGATAAGTACAACAGCCCTTTCTATGCTATTCGAAAGTTGTATTTGCTCATGGAAAAGCAGCATAATCGTGGCCAGGATGGAGCAGGGGTAGCCAATATCAAACTCGATATGCCCCCCGGAAAAAACTATATCTCCCGTTTCAGAAGCATTGAAACAAACGCTTTGGTTCACATCTTTTCCAAAATTGAAAAGAAAATAAGTAAAGCTTTGGAGGGCAAAAAGGAATATTATTATGATGCTTCCTGGCTAAAAAATAATGCCGAATACACAGGCGAACTTTGGCTGGGTCACTTGCGCTACGGCACCCACGGCGAAAACACCATAGAAAAATGCCACCCCATGATTCGGTCAAATAATTGGCGGAGTCGAAATCTCGTAATGGCTGGCAATTTCAACATGACCAACGTGGATCAGTTGTTCGATAAACTGGTTGACCTGGGTCAGCATCCATTCGAAAAGACTGACACAGTGACGGTGATGGAGAAAATTGGCCATTTTCTGGAAGAAGAAGCACAACGACAATTTCTACGTTTCAAAGAGCTTTACAGCAACCGGGAAATGAGCGACCTGATAGAAAGTGAAATTGATTTGCAAAGGGTGCTCAGCCGATCATGCAGAGATTTTGATGGAGGTTATCTTATGGCAGGCCTCACCGGTTATGGCGCAGCATTCGTTTCTCGTGATCCGAATGGCATCAGGCCCGGATATTTTTTCGAAAATGACGAAATTGTAGTGGTTGCCTCTGAAAAACCTGCCATCAAAACCGCCTTCGATGTTGAGTACAGCGAAATCAAAGAAATTGAACCAGGGTACAGCCTCATCATCAGCAAAGAAGGTGATGTGACTATGGTGCCAACTCAGGTTCAGGGTACGAAAACCTCTTGCAGCTTTGAGCGTATCTATTTTTCCCGGGGCACAGATCCTGAAATTTACAGAGAACGAAAACAACTTGGTCGATTGCTTACCCGTCAGGTTTTGGAAGAAGTAGATTTTGACCTGGAAAACACCGTTTTTTCCTACATTCCAAACACAGCCGAGACAGCATTTTTAGGCTTAATGGAAGGCATTGAAGACCATTTGAACCAATACAGGGCTAAGCAGATTTTTGAACAGAATCCTTCAGTTGAAGGCATCATCAAGTCACTAAGTTTTAAGCCCAGGGTGGAAAAACTGGTGAGCAAAGATGTGAAACTTCGCACCTTTATCGCCAAAGATGAAGACCGGAACGACATGGTTTCGCATGTGTATGACACCACCTATGAAGTAGTTCGAAAAGGAGTTGACACTTTAGTGGTTCTTGACGATTCTATTGTTCGGGGCACAACCCTGGAACGTAGCATTCTTACCATGCTTGGGCGCCTCAAACCCAGGAAAATTGTGGTGCTTTCATCGGCTCCGCAAATCCGATACCCCGATTGCTATGGCATCGATATGAGCAGAATGAAAGACTTTGTAGCGTTCAGGGCTTTGATTGATTTGCTGAAGCAGGCCGGGAAAGAAAATATGATCGAGGAAGTGTACGAGGAATGTCTGGAAGCACAAAAGAATGGCACCGACAACCAGATTAATTTTGTTGAACGCTTGTACGATGAGTTCACCGCCAAGCAAATTTCAGATCAGGTAGCCAACATTGTGACCCCTCAAGGATTCGAACCTGAGGTTTCGGTGATTTTTCAAACGGTTGAAAACTTGCACCAGGCCATTGTGAACCATTCCGGCGACTGGTATTTTACCGGAAATTACCCTACACCTGGAGGGTTTAAAGTTGTGAACCAGGCATTTATCAATTTTGTAGAAAACAAAACAGTTAGAGCATACTAAACCATGATGACAAATTCACATGAAATCGACTACCGGATTATCGGCGACGATATTCAGCTGGTAGAAGTAGAACTAGATCCAAACGAAACCGTGATTGCCGAAGCCGGTGCCATGTTGTACATGGAGCAAGGTATTTCTTTCGAAACAAAAATGGGCGATGGCTCAAATCCCAGAGCAGGTTTTTTCGACAAGCTGTTGCAGGCTGGTTCGAGGGTGTTGACAGGTGAGTCCTTGTTTATGACCCACTTCACTCACCGTGGCTCAGGAAAAGCAAAGGTAGCGTTTGCTGCTCCATATCCTGGTACCATCATTCCTGTTAACTTGCGTCAAATCAGGAATCACCAGCTCATTGTGCAGAAGGATGCATTTCTTTGTGCGGCATTGGGAACAAAAATTTCAGTTCATTTCAACAAGAAACTGGGAACAGGAATTTTCGGAGGTGAAGGCTTCATTCTTCAAAAGATAAGTGGCGACGGCATGGCTTTCGTGCATGCCGGCGGCACCATTATCGAGCGGCACCTGAATAACGAAACCTTGCGGGTTGACACAGGCTGCATCGTTGCTTTTGAAGAAACCATAGACTTCGACATACAGCGGGCAGGAAGTCTTAAATCCATGGTTTTTGGTGGAGAAGGTTTGTTTTTGGCAACATTGAGTGGAACTGGTAAAGTCTGGTTACAATCCATGCCAATAAGCAAACTTGTTCAGGCTCTTTCTCCTTATGGCCAAAACACAAACAAGGAAAGTGGTGGAATTTTTGGAAACCTTGGAGGCTTGGGTGGTATGCTGGAAAGCAGGTAACCCACACCTTATTGTTTAATTCGACGCTGTCACTTTTTTGAAATCAATTCCCAAACCACCAAGTTTAAGGTATTTTATTTCGATTTTTCATTACTACCAAACCAACCACAACTTTGAAAGGATTTTTTAACGTTCCAGCTCCTGTCAATGAGCCTGTTTTAAGTTACAAACCAGGGAGCCCTGAAAGAATTGCTTTACAGGCAGAATTGAAACTTGCCAGGTCAAAAGAGATTGACATACCCATGACCATTGGTGGCAAACCTGTCACTACCGACAGAAAGGTAAAAGTATCGCCTCCTCACGACCACCAACATGTGTTGGGTTATTTCCACCACGGCAATGCTTCTCATGTGCAGCAAGCCATCGATGTTGCTCTCAAAGCAAAACCAGATTGGGAAGCCATGAGTTGGGAGCAACGAGCCAGCATTTTTCTTAAAGCAGCTGAATTGATGGCTGGCCCGTACCGCATGAAACTCAATGCTGCCACCATGCTGGGACAATCGAAAAACTGCTACCAGGCAGAAATAGATTCAGCCTGCGAAATCATTGATTTCCTGCGGTTTAATGTGCAGTACATGACCGACATCTACAAAGAGCAACCCATTTCTTCTCCAGGCATTTGGAACCGGATGGAATACAGAGCCTTGGAAGGTTTTGTATTTGCACTCACGCCTTTCAATTTCACAGCTATTGCCGGAAATCTGCCTACTTCAGCTGCCATGATGGGCAATGTGGTGGTGTGGAAACCTGCCAACACGCAAGTGTATGCTGCCAATGTGTTGATGGAAATTTTTATGGAAGCCGGATTGCCAGATGGAGTCATCAATTTGGTTTTTGTAGACGGACCAACTGCCGGCGAAGTAATTTTCAACCACCCTGAATTTGCCGGAATTCACTTTACTGGCAGCACTGGTGTGTTTCAGCATGTGTGGAAAACCATTGGCCAAAACATCAGCAAGTACAAAAGCTATCCACGCATTGTGGGCGAAACAGGAGGAAAAGATTTTGTGGTAGCGCATCCAAGTGCCAAAGCTGAAGCTGTAGTCACCGGGCTTGTTCGGGGTGCTTTCGAGTACCAGGGACAAAAATGTTCGGCAGCATCGAGAGCCTACATACCAAACAATGTATGGCCAACGGTGGAAGCTGGCTTGAAGCGGGATTTGGCCACGTTGAAAATGGGCGGCGTGGAAGATTTTTCGAATTTTGTGAATGCCGTTATCGATGAAAAAGCTTTTGACAAAATCACAAGCTACATAGAAGCTGCAAAAAAATCGCCTGAAGTAACTGTGGTTGCAGGCGGCGGATTCGACAAATCGAAAGGATATTTTATAGAGCCAACCGTTTTGCTCACCAGCAATCCAAGGTATGTAACCATGGAAGAGGAGCTTTTCGGCCCAGTTTTAACAATATATGTGTACGATGCCGATAAGTATGAAAAAGTACTTGATCTGGTAGACAGCACTTCGCCCTATGCTTTGACCGGTGCCATATTTTCTCAGGATCGGGCAGCCATTGAACTTACCATGGACAAGTTGAAAAACGCTGCCGGAAATTTTTACATCAATGACAAGCCGACCGGGGCGGTGGTTGGTCAGCAGCCATTTGGAGGAGCCAGGGCCTCTGGCACCAACGACAAAGCGGGGTCGTACCTTAATTTGCTGCGCTGGGTAAATGCCAGAGCCATCAAAGAAACCTTTGTTCCCCCAACCGATTATCGATATCCATTTTTAAGCGAGTAGCAGTGGAAAATCGTCATGATTTTCATACAACAGTACTGATAAGCGGTGGCGATTGACCCATTATTCACTACATTCAGGTTCCCGTAGCCGTGGTTCAAGATTTGGTTGGAAAAGGCGTAAAGTGGGTTTTAGGAGAACTGAATGGTGTTCCTTTTAGATTGGCTTTGATTTCTGATGGGGAAGGGGGGAGGAGAATTATGGTGGGGAAAAGCTGCCAAAACTTTTGAAGGTGGTCAAGTGGTGGTCAGCATATGGCCCGACCCTGATCCAGACAGAATTGACCTGCCCGAGGAATTTCAAATTGTGTTGGAACAAGACGAAGAAGCTGCCGAAAAGTTTTATGCCATGACACCCGGGCGACAACGTTCTCTAGCCTATTATGCCGCTTCGGCCAAGCAAGTTAACACCAGAATAAAACGAGCCATTGAGCTTGCCCATAAGCTGAAAACGAATGAGTTTTATTCCGATAAAAGGAAATTGCAATAGAAGGTGCTTTAATTATTTGTTGACATAAAAAACCCGAACCATTAGCCCGGGTTTTGACTATTGATTTCAGTCATTTTACCCAAAAAACTCCTTCATCCGCTCAAAAATATTTTTCTCGCTTTTTCCCGGACTTGGGGTAAAGTTGGGGGATTGACGTAGTTTTTCCAGCAGTGCTTCTTCTTCTTTGTTTACAATCTTGGGAGTCCAAACGTTTACATGAACCAATTGGTCGCCTCGCCCATAGCCGTTCACTTCCCTCAAGCCTTTGCCTTTCAGCCTGAGCAATTTGCCACTTTGGGTTCCGGGATCAATTTTAATTCTCACTTTGCCATCTATGGTTGGCACCTCTACCGAAGTTCCAAGAGCAGCATCGGCTATGTTGATGTACAAGTCGAAAATGATGTTGTTGCCATCTCGTTTCAGCAAATCATCTTCTTCCTCTTCAATCACAATCAGCAAATCGCCTGGCAGACCGCCACGTTGAGGCACGTTGCCCTTTCCGTTCATGCTCAATTGCATGCCTTCGGCCACACCAGCAGGTATTTTCACAGTGATCAGTTCTTCAACCAATGTGCGTCCTTCGCCTTGGCAAACATCACATTTGGCAGAAACAGTTTTGCCTTCTCCCTGACAGGTGGGGCAAACTGAAGTGGTGACCATTTGGCCTAAAAAACTATTCTGAACCCTGCGTATTTGACCCGTACCACCGCAAGTGCCGCATGAGTTGAGTGAAGTGCCGTTTTTTGACCCATTTCCACTACAGGTTTTGCAGCCCACATAGCGTTTTACCTTGATTTTCTTTTCAACGCCGTTGGCAATTTCTTCCAGGTTGAGCTTGAGTTTGATTCTCAGGTTAGAACCTTTACGTTGTCTCGAACCACCTCCTCCGCCAAAGAAACCGTCGAATCCACCGCCGCCTCCACCGCCGAATATGTCGCCAAATCGGCTGAAGATGTCTTCCATGTTTTCGAAACCGCCTTGGCCATAACCTCCTCCTGCTCCTCCAACACCTTGATGGCCAAAACGATCGTAGCGCTGACGTTTTTCAGCATCGCTCAACACTTCGTAGGCTTCTGCAGCTTCTTTAAATTTGTCTTCTGCTTCGGCGTTGTCAGGATTTTTGTCAGGGTGATATTTAATGGCCATCTGGCGATACGCCTTTTTTATCTCGTCTGCGCCTGCACTTTTGGCCACGCCCAGTACCTCGTAATAGTCTCTTTTAGCCATAAATTATGCTCCGATTACCACTTTGGCGAACCGGATGGTTTTTTCATTCAAACTATATCCTTTTTCCACTTCGTCTATCACTTTGCCTTTTTGACTGGCATCTTCTACAGGTATTTGGGTGATGGCTTCCTGCAATTCAGGATTGAAAGGTTCACCAATACTTTGCATGGCTTTTAAGCCTTTTTGCTCTAAGGTTTTCTGAAACTTGTGAAACACCAGTTGAACGCCTTCTTTCAAAGAATCCACATTGCTGGTTGTTTCCAAGGCTTTCATCGATCGTTCAAAATCGTCGATAACCGGCAAAAGCGAAACCATTAAACTTTCCGATGCTGTGCCTATAAGTTCAATCCTTTCTTTGGCCTGGCGTTTTCTGAAGTTTTCAAAATCTGAAAACAAGCGCAGGTATTTATCTTTCCATTCGGCCAGCTCTTTTTCAAGCGAAACCTCTTGTGTTGTTTCTTCGCTGTTTGTGACACTGGATTCACTTTCGCTGCCAAGGCCTTCGTTCAGGTTTTCTGTCAGATTTTCAGTGCTTAGTATTTCTTCTTGTTGATTTTCTGTCGACATGTTTTAACCATTGTTAAATTTCATACATAGCCCTATAGTCAACTGTTTTGCCAAAGGCCTGCTGGCTGACACTATGGCATAGATTGGGTTATTTTTTGAAAACCAGAAATACGGCAACTACGATGAGAGAAAATGCCAAAAGGTGGTTCCATCCCGGTTTTTCGGTTTTGAATACAAAAGTTACAATCCCAACAAATACAAGAAGAGAAATGGCTTCCTGGATGGTTTTCAATTGATATTGGGTAAAAGGCCCGCCATAACCTTGATACCCAATCCGGTTGGCTGGAACCTGAAAAATGTATTCGAAAAATGCTATACCCCAGCTGATGAGCACAATAGAAAACAAGCCCAGCTTGGCAAATATGGGCATCTGTTTCAATTGCAGGTGTCCATACCAGGCCAATGTCATAAAAATATTTGAGATGGTCAGCAGGCCTAAGGTTAACACAGTTTTCACTTTTCTTTCTTTGGTTGAACGTTGAACTACTTAGAAATTTGCAGGTTTTCCAACCATTTGAGCATCAATGGTGCCCAATCAGGTGCTTTAGATCTGACACGAGAACCTAATCCAAATCCATGACCTCCAGTCGGAAAAATATGCATTTCGCAAGGAATTTGCTGTGCTCTCAAAGCTTGAAAGTAGAGTAGTGAATTTTCAACGGGCACTCCAGGATCATCTTGACTATGAACCAAAAAAGCTGGTGGAGTTAAACTATTCACTTGCTTGTCAAGCGAAAACAGATTCAACTGTTCCTCTGATTGGGATTTGCCAAGCAGGTTTTTGTAAGAGCCCGCATGTCGAGAAGATCCGCTGCTGATGACCGGATAAATCAATCCTGTAAAAGCTGGCTTCACGTCCTTGCCTCCATGTGGATGTTTGTCGAAAAGTGTGCTCGCCGAGGCAGCCAAATGGCCGCCAGCCGAAAATCCCAAAACCCCAATTTGTGCTGTGTCAACTCCAAATTCAATAGCGTTTTTCCTGATCCATCTTATGGCAGCAGCTACATCAGCCAGGGGAACCCATTGACGTTGCGTTGAATCAATGGCTCTTTTGTCGGGCAATCGGTACTTGAGTGCAAAGGCTGGGTATCCATTTTCAGCAAGCAGTTCAGCCACCTGATGTCCTTCTTTTTCATAACTCACAAAGCCGTAGCCACCACCCGGAAATATCAATACTGCTTTTCCTTTCGAAGTGCCTGTTGGTTTGTAGCCTGCTATGCTTGGTTCGCTTACAACGGAATAATGGCCTTTCGCTGAATCGAATTTTTCGGGTTCAGGCTTGCCTTTTATGGCAAATGGAATTTTGTCTTTTGGATAAAGTGGAGCAGACCCTGGCTGAGCTGAAACCTGAACAGTAATGCAAAAGCAAATGCTTAGAAATAGACTTTTCATTGTTGGATTTGGGTGTAAATAAAAAAGACCGGCTGATTTTGCCGGTCTTTCAGTACAGTACTAATTAGGTTAGACCATTTTATCAATCAGTCTGTCGTCAAGTCTGATGTGAGGAATAACTGAGAAATGGGTGATTTGAACCTGCTTGATTTTGTCGAAAAGCGATTTAATTTTTTCGGCTTTGGTTTTCTTGCCTTCACCCAAACTTACTTTCATGGCCTTGATGAAGAGTACCACATGGTCGGCATTTTCTTTGTTACCAATCCGCACCTGCCGCTGAATGCTGTTCACACATTGGTTGAACAAATCATAATCGCTTTGCAGGCAATATTGAAGAGCCAGTAAAAGCTTGACTTCAGTTTGTGCCTGTGGATATTTTTTAAGGCTCAATTCGTTCAACATATTGTTGATGTATCGTGCCGATTCTTCGAATTTGTCTGCAAAGAAGCAACTTAAAGCCCTGTACAACACATACGTGATGTGCTTTGGAACATCGTTTAAATCCGGATCGTAATCCATGAAAATGGCTTTGTTTTCTTCATACAGCAAGTGCTCAGAGTCCATTCTCAAGTGCCTGTCAACTTTCGATAGCAACAATTGAGGCGTGTAGGTAAACATGCCGTAGTTGCTCACCAAAATAGCAATGTCGTCGCTCAATTCCTCATAGAATCGCTCTGCTTTGCGGTATTGGTGAATGCTATTGTAGTATTCGAATTTCAAAAATTCAAACACAGGTTTAAGGTTATAGTAGATGGAATCCCGGCTGTATTGCTCGAATATTTTTTCTGCCTTTTCCAGTACATCCTCAATGGGCTCTTCGTCTGGATTGGTGTCTTCCAGGTTTTCTACAAACAACCTGTGAAATATATTCACACAACTATGGTAAATATAAAGTCGGTGACTTTTGTACAAGTTGGCCACGTTGGTGATCTCAGTGTGCAAAATCCCCAATCCCATTTTTTCGATTTCTCCACCAGTCATGGTGTAAACACCGAATTTTTTGAAGTACTCATTGATGAGATCTTCGACTTTATCCATGGCCAGCATGTAGGCCACATGTCTGTTGTATTGCTGCGAATAGTTGAAGTGATCGGGGTGATTGATGTGAAGCTTTTTAAGCGTTTTGTAGACTACAGTTAGTTCGTTTGATAAATCATAGTCCAACAATTCTTTTTCAAGCTTTTTGAGAGTGGCAACCGCAATGGCTCTTTTCTTTGAAAAAATAATTTCATTGATGTTCGCCACCTTTTTCAGCAAGTCGGTTCTTGGGTTTTCCATTTGCTGAAGCAGATACTCCTCAATTTTTTGATTGAGCCTCGATCTCAGTGTGTAATAGGCGTTGTTGTTCACGTCCAACTCTTCCATCACCTTGGCATCCGACATTTGCCGTTCTCTGATGAATTTTAGCAGAAAAGCCGATTTTTCAGCGTTACTGTTCAGCAGTTGGTCGAAGATGTTTTGGTAGTCTGGCTGAGACAACTGTTTAATGATGTTTTTTAGCTTGGCCATAAGCAATTTCTGATGCTTCGGAATGTGTTTAATTGTTGGGTAAACAACGCAAATTTCAATCAGAGAAACCAACCAAAATCAATATTCCACTTTAAATTTTATTCATGTTTATAAAATTACTTCTAAACATGGTTGGAATAAAGGCCGTTATTTGCCGGGTAAATATATTTTAAACTTTCAGAAAAACTCAAAACTGAAGCCATTTACACATGAAAATACTTTTTGTATGTCTTGGAAATATATGCCGCTCACCGCTTGCAGAGGGCATTTTTAACAAATTGGTGAAGGATGCAGGACTTGAAAATCAAGTAACCGCCGACAGTTGCGGAACCAGCGATTATCATATTGGAGACTTGCCCGACGACCGCACAATAGCCAACGCCGAAAGTCATAATATTTTTCTTGACCATGCAGGCCGGCAACTGTCAAGACAGGATTTTAAAGATTTTGACATCATTTTGGCCATGGATCGTTCGGTGTTCGACGACGTGGTGAAAATAGCACCGAGTGGCGCCGCCACTGCCAAAGTACGTATGATGCGTGAGTTTGACAGCGATCCAGGAAACAGGGAAGTTCCAGATCCTTATTATGGAGGCGAAAGGCTTTTTGAGGAGGTATTTGTAACCATATCCAGAAGCTGCGAAGGCCTGCTGGAATATGTGCAAGAGGAAATGTCAGCTTAGTTGTCCGCTTTTTTTCCTTGAATTTCCTGTGCCGAAACCACAATCATGGTAGTGGTCGCCTTGGCAATTAGTGTAGATATCAGGCCTGATTTACAGTAAATTTCTGCTTCGCAAAAGTAGATTTTTCTACCCTGCTTCAGTACGTAGCCTTTGGCTTCTACCACATCACCTAATCCAGGGTTTAGGTACGATACCTTTAACTCGCCTGTTACTACATGATAACCTTCTGGCAATAAGCTGGATGCAGAAAATCCGGCCACGATATCAGCCAATGTAGCAACCAAACCTCCATGCAGAAATCCTGTATTTTGTTTATGGCAATTTTGAATTGGCATGACACCGATTATGAGACCAGGCTCAATGGTATGTATTTGAAAGCCAATATGATGCATAAAGTGCTGGCCTTCAATTTTCTTTAAAATGGCTTGCTTGAAATTGGGGTTAAAAGTTCTCAGTTCGTTCTGCATCAAATGTCCTTTTCAATGGTGAAAATATCCTGATCGAGATGTGCTGGAAATTTTTGGCGAAATTGATCAAGAGCGTCTTTGTCCAAATTAACCATCTGTATGGATTCTTCTTCGCCCAAGTTGAGCATGGTTTCTCCTTTGAAATCAAAGCAAGCCGATTGGCCGTTGTAGAAGATCTCGTTTGCATCTATGCCGGTTCTGTTTACGCCTACACAATAGCTTAAATTTTCAATGGCTCTGGCTTGCAATAATGCCGTCCAGGCTGAAATTCTGGCTTGTGGCCAATTGGCTACATATAATAGGACGTCATAGGCCAGATTTACATTTCTGCTCCACACCGGAAATCGTAAGTCGTAGCATATCAATGGGCAAAAAGTGAAGCCTCGCCAATGTATAATCAGTTTTTCATGACCTGACTGGTAGTTTTGGTGCTCGTTGGCCATGCGAAACAAATGTCGTTTGTCGTAGGTAAAATATTTGCCGTCGGGTTGCACCCAATATAGCCTGTTTACAAAGCCACTTTCGAAAGCAGTCATTACACTGCCTGTTATAGCCGTATTCCCTTGAGCAGCCATTTGTTGCATCCACTTTAAGGTATGCACATGGCTGGGTTCAGCAGCTCTTGTTTCCATGCTGAAACCAGTGGTAAACATTTCCGGAAGTATCAGTAAATCAAAATTTTCCGATGTTTTCCAGATTTTTTCTTCCAACATAGCTCTGTTGGCTACCGGCAGCTCCCAGTGAAGCTTGGTTTGCACCAATGCAATTTTCATTTGATCTTAATTCCGCATGCCAATGTATTGGCTTATTTTGCAACATCCAATTTGGGATATGGGTTCTAATTACGTGAAAAACCAAAATGATTGACGGAAACATGGATATTTTAATTGTAGAAGACGAGCCAAGAGTGGCAGCTTTATTAAAACAAGGTCTTGAAGAATTGGACAATGTGGCCGAAGTAGCCCACACTGTTGAAGCTGCGAAACGCTTGCTGAACGACACCATGTACCAAGCGGCTGTAGTTGACATAAACCTGCCCGATGGAAATGGCTACGAATTGACCCGTTGGATGCGGGAAATGAAAATTAATACCCCCGTCCTCATGCTCACGGCTTACAGCACAACCGCCAACAAGTTAGAAGGCTTCGAAGCTGGTGCCGACGATTATTTGGTGAAACCTTTTGAGTTTTCTGAGTTGGTGGCCCGCATTCAAGCTTTGCACAGGCGCACCAATTTGCTCACCTCTGCTAACAATATATTGCGCCTGGCTGATCTGGAGATGAATCTGCTCGATTTGACTGTAAAACGAGGTGGCAAGAAAATTGCTTTGTCGCATAGAGAATGGATGTTGCTTGAACTGCTGATAAGAAATGCAGGCAGAGCCCTCAAACGAAGTGAAATTACCGAAAAAGTGTGGGAGTATAATTTCGATACAGGCACCAATGTAATAGATGTGTATATCAACAACCTGAGAAAGAAAATCGACAAAGACTTTACTTTAAAACTTATTCACACCATCAATGGCGTGGGCTACATGTTGAAGAAGGAAGATGAAGTGAGTGCATGAAAATCAGGTTTAGGCTAATTCTGAGTTTCACGCTTTCTGTTGCAGGCATTCTGCTTGTTTTTTCGTTCGCTACATATTATATTTTTGCTAACTCTTTGACCAGTAGTTTTAATAAGCAGTTGAAAGATAGGGCGTTGAAGTATGTTAATTGGCTTGGTGACCTCAAAGAAGTGGATACAAAATTGCTTTTTCAGCTCAATGAAAAAGATCTTTCCAAACTTCCTGAAGAACACATTATGGTCTTCAACCAGCGTGATAGCCTTATATTCGACAGCAATCCGGAAGAAACTATAATAGGAGAAACCGCTGATATGCTAAACAAGATCAGGGAAGGAGAATTATTTGTATTGAAGGATAAAAATCGGTTTTTTGTTGGTTTGGAGAAGACTTACGGCAAGCAACGATTGGAGGTTGTGGCCACAGCGGTAGATTTAGAAACCAAGCAGGAACTAGCTGAATTGAGATTCATTCTGATCTTTGGGTTTTTAGTGGCTGTGGTCATTGTGGGTTTGTTCAGCAATTGGTTTGCCAACCGCATGCTGGTACCAGTATCCAACATTGTCGGCGAAATGGGCAATATTACTGTTTCTAACTTTGGCTCCCGCTTGGAAATAGGTTCTAACAATGACGAAATTGACCAGCTTTCTCTTGCTTTTAATGAATTGTTAGATCGGTTGCAGGACGCCTATGAATCACAAAAAGCATTTGTTTCTAATGCATCGCACGAAATGCGGACACCCGTTACTGTGCTAAAAAGTCAGATTGATGTAACTTTGTTGAAGAACAGAACCCCTGAAGAATATAAAGTTGTATTTCGGCAAATTCTGGATGAGATAAATAACCTCAGCCAGATTACCACCAACCTGCTTGAACTGGCCAACCTGAGCAACGAAGAAATCAAGCAGCAAATGAAGCCCATTTTGCTCACTGAAATTCTTTTCGCCTCCATCAAAGTCGTGAAGCAAAAATTTCCAGCATTCAATATTTCCTTGGATCTTAAAAGTGAAAACGACGAAGTAGATGTCGACAATATTATCGTAAAGGCGGACAAATTTTTACTAAAAACCGTATTTAAAAACCTCATTGAAAACGCCTGCAAATATTCTAGCAACAACGCTGTAGTGATAGAGTTGGCATCTGCCGGCTTCCAGGTAAGCATAAAATTTAAAGATACAGGCGCGGGCATAGTTGAAAAAGACTTACCTCAAATTTTTAATCCATTTTTCAGAGGGCATAATGCACGATATGCCAAAGGAAATGGCATTGGACTGTCACTTTCAAAAAAAATAGTTGAGCTTCATTCGGGTCAGATATTGGTGCAATCCAAACTTGGAGAAGGATCTGTTTTTGAAGTGATTCTTAATTCCTGGCAAATTGATGCCTGAAAACGAGCATGTGAAAGTTGTCAACAGGCTTGTTGGGCAAAGTGAGAATAGCATTTATAATGCTAAATCCGCAATTTGAAACTTCCATCTTCAAAACCTTTGGGGCGAGTGTGAAAATTTTGCTTGCATGTAGTAAAGAAGATTTGATATAAAGGCTTGAAAAAGAGGGGTGTAAAACTTTTAATTTGACTCCATTTGGCTTTCAAGTTTCCTTGTTCACGCCGCCTTATTGCCCACCGCCACTGCCCGCTGCACCGTAGTTTTTCCATACCGCTTTTTCAAAAAATCCATGGCCTGGTAGAGGGGTTCGAGTTTGGCTGATTTGTTGAAGAGCATGAGTTGGTTAGCGCTAGATAAACACATTATTGAGCACTATCTTTTGTTGGCTCCTGACTCGTATGTAGAACATTTAAAATTAATACTGCATCGTCAAAAATTTCATAAACAATGCGGAAACTCCATTTAAAGTACCTTCGGATATTGCCCGGGTTGTTGGGCACAAATTCATCAATCTGGTATTTTTCAGCCAGCGTGCTTAATGCCCTTGATGAATGTACGATTTCATGCTTTACCATATTGGCTGCTTTTTCAGAATCTTTTCGTATGTACTCATAGTGCCAGTTTAAGGAGGCAATAGCAATACTTTTCTGGTTTTCATGCCATTACCAGCCCTGCGATATTTTGTCTAATTCGTCTGGTGTAATGGTTTTGCCTTCCTGGTATTGCTTTTGCGACTCGTCAATAGCACTCAAATATGCGTCTAATGTCATGCGTTCAAAAGGTGCATTCTCTTCTTTCAGAAGCATTCGCAAAGCCATAAGCTTCTTGCTGTCTGATATGGTATCAATGGTTTGGTGTAGTTTAAGTTGCAATTCAGCTATGCTCATAATGCTTGAAATTTGAAAGTAAAGTTAGTGAATTTTTGTTTCAGCAAGTTGGTTCCATGCATCACGCCGCCTTATTGCCCACCGCCACTGCCCGCTGCACCGTAGCTTTTCCATATCGCTTTTTCAAAAAATCCATGGCCTGGTAGAGGGGCTCCAGTTTGGCCGAGTTGTCGAAGAGCATGAGTTGGTTGGCACCTTCCACACTTTTTATTTGTGGTTTTAGCTAAGGAATAAGCCGGTAAAGGGATATTGAAAAATTACTGAAAAATATCTTGTAATATCTTTGATTTTTGTAATGCTTGCTATTTATATTTGTAGTAGAAAATAACCAATACCCGACATGGATAAAAACACAATGTATACCCATCTTTACCAGCATTTGAACCAGGCTTCAAGCCTTGAAGCCCAGACAGTTGCCCCCCCCCCCCTCCTCTGGAGTATTCACCGTACAGGAGGGTGGAATAAAATACCGGTGGTTTCTTTCACAAGGTTCTGCTGTAAACAGCTTGATACCTACCTTGCTGGTTTGGCCTATGCCTTCCAATGCTGATGTAGGTACTTATATAACTACTGGAATTGATTTAATCAAAGCCCAGTTTGGCGAACACATAAGCATCAAGATATTATTTCAGTCAGTTTCATATGGACTATATGTACTTAACTCTGATTTAATTCTCAACCCAAGCATCACTATGGAGTTTGAACCAGGTGCAACGATTATTTTCAATGGAGGTAAGATTTTTTTTAATGGCTGTGAGCTTGTTGCCGGACGTTACCCCATTTTTTTACACCATCTATATTGGGCCAACTATGCTCCTGTAAATGAGTTAAATGAACTATTATTTGCCAAATATTCTGTTGATAAGTATATCGTGAATAATGCAGTTAAAAATTTATCTGTAGAAAGTATTTTTGGCATAGTAAGATGCAAAGAGACATATCCTGAATGGTTCGGTGCGCTAGGGCACGATGCCCGCCTTGACGATGTGTATGCTTTCAAGTATTCTTTGTTTTTTGCTTCCTATCATACTACATCAAAGACGATTTCATTGGCAAATAAGACTTATCACGTATGTGGATCTTACAGCCATAGCATTGACCCCAATAATGAATTTACAGATCAAGGAATAAGTGGTAGCAACTTTGTTGAAAACCATTTAAGTGCTTTCGACGACGGCAATATCAAACTCATGTCTCCCAGCCGGATCCGTGTACCTGGCGAAGTAATGGGTTCTACCGTGGCTATTGGTCACCTCACAGGTCTTCGCATCATTGGCGAACCAGGCGCCACCATTAAAAGCACTTCATTTACTTATTCTTACGAACCTAATGATACCAGCCCTGGATCAAGTAAGCACAAACGCAGAGACGACTTTGGCAAGCACCTGTATTTTGAATTGACCAATGTAGCCTTGGTGCAAGGCATTAAGTTTATAGATGTGGGCTTGGTGCTTCGCAACCAAGATACGGATGTTGATAATAATCAGCTTGAAGCACCATCGTGTCAAATTTTGGATTGTGAGTTTGTGATTACCCAAGATTGGGCACCAATAGAAGCTTATCGCCCAACCAGTTATTTTCAAGAAGAACCACACAATAATCCACTAAATAATGGAGCGATATTCAACTATTGGCCAACACGCTGTCTCGATTTAAGTGGAAATATTAAAACCAACGATACATTTTTTTCTGGATTGGTGAGTGACTATATGCGGCCGGTGCAGCAACCCAGAATTGAAAGGTGTAGGTTTATTAATACCAACCCACTTGGCTTTGATGAGTTGAGATACGCTGACTACAACACCCCGGTTCGCAAAGGTATTGGCATAACCTGTGGCGTTTTTGAAGATGCCATAGTAGCTGAAAACCACTTTGAAGGGCTTGAAACAGCTATGTTTATTTCAGGTGCTGTACGTAGTCGATTTGAAAGGAACAGGTTAAAAAATCTACTTTCAGGCATTATTTTTCTGATGAACAAGGCCTATGCCCGTACCTCGGTGCTCTACAACACCATTAGCCACAACTATATTGAAGATGTTTTTTCTGAGTCTATCAGTTTTGATAGTGGGCATGGAACATCTTCTCTTGTAAGTTTTATTGCAAATGAGCCTTTATTAATCAATCCTCCAGATAATATTCCAAGAGGGTTTCTTGTGCTCAATGGCACTAATATTATGAAAGGAAAAATTGTTCGAATAGCTCCTATTCAGACTGTACTGAATGGTGAACCCGAAACCACCATCAACAACCCTTTGAGGGTATATTTTCAACTTCACGATGGAAACCAACTGTTATCAAAAGGGATAAATTATGGCGATACGAAAGTTAATTTTAATCCAAATGATCCTGACCGTGAGATAAAAAAGGAAGCCTTGCTAAGAGCAAACAGAAACTCAATGCTCTCCTACTTTAACTTTATGTTTCAAAAGTACTTAGCAAGTGGAAGTGCCTTTTGTACCATTACAAGCGGAGGTTCGTTCCTATGGAGCCATCAATCAAGCCCTGAAGGTCATAGTTTTAGGATATTGAATGCTGGTAGAACAGAGTCAACAAATTCATTCCCTAAGTCAGATGATTTGGAAATTAATTATGCACACGGTTGGCTCGATTTGGAATATTTTCCTGAACGGTTTGAGTCAAACGCTGTCCCTCAACATCCTGGACATATTCCGGAAGCTTACTTTTTCCCAAATAGTTCTCAAACTGCTGTAAAGCAGGCATCATACCTTCGACATAATTCCGACCAATTGGTTGGGGCAGAGATTTCCATGCAGTTTATCTTTGGCTTCAACCAAATTACCCACAACCAGATTTACTTTAATGAATACAGAACCCTCAATTTTAACGAAAATAATTCTGGGCGAAATAATGTAACTAAACCAAATAACAATTCCAACGATCCTAATCCTACCCCTACCAACCAAACCCTATATCTCAACCACCGTCGCTGGCGTTTCTTTCATGATTTTGGTGCGGATGCCAATGGGATTTTGCTGTATGGTAGCAGCCATTACAATATCATTTCTAACAACCAATTGCAGGGTGCCAGAATAGGCATGCATGGTATAGGCGGCGATGCGTTGGGTTTTGGAACATACCCAGGATGGGATCAAAATCAATATCAGTTCCCTACCAATATACATTATTCGCCAAATAATTTCAACCTTATTTCAGGCAATCAAATTGTAAGGGCCAATATCTATGCCATCAATGAAATGGGTACCGGGTTCTATCCTTTCCCTGCCACGTATTTCAATGGCGACCCCGCCAGCTTGCCAAATCTGCGCTCGTTCCCAAATTACAATAATGGGTACAATGCAGCTCCTAATAGCGGGTATCGTCAACCTAATGAGTTATCGGACAGGTACTTTTTTAACATCGGCAACCAATTTCAATTCAACCTCCTAGCCCAAGGCGAATACCGGCTCAGTTGGCAAAAGCAGTTTAAGCTGAACGACGATGAGTGGTTTACCTGGCAAAAAGCCCAACTGCACAAAATAAGGGAAACACATTTGCTGCTGTGGCCAGACTATTATAATCCCGGATATTTTAGCCAAGGTACCCGCTTTACCTTCTATCTGTGGGTGGATAATCTACAGTCATTGGTTTCCTCTGCACCAGTAAACGATCCCCTTTACATGAAATCCACCGTTAACCCCTAAATGCCATGAAAAAGTTTGCTTTGTTTTCTTTGATTTTGGTGCAAGCCCAATTAGGCTTTGCCCAGTTTGTGGCGAAGGAATATGAACCTGTTAATCAGCTACTTATTGACTCGACAATAACGGTAAGCTCACTAATAGGGGAGGCTCATGGTGCTTTGGTAATTGGGATGCTTAACCGATTAAGTTTCAAACGTTCTCTTGCATTTGTAAAAAGCGGAAGAGTAGCTTCTCAACAATTACTCGCCGTTTACACCCCAATAAATGGATTTAATAACCGGGTGGTAGAGCTACCCTCCGGAACGTATTTACTGGCAGGAGCTCAAGCAAATACTCATTGCCCTAATTTTGGATGTACAGAGTTTGTTTGGGCAAACACATCAATCTATAGAATAAATCAGGATTTTACACTGGATACACTGACCTATAATCTTGCAAGCCGCCGGCGCATTTACGGTTTGTTTCAATTGGGCGATACCTTGTTTACCAGAGTTGATATGCGAACCAACCAAAGCGTGTCCAGAGACAGCACTCAGCTTTACAAACTGAGGGGCAATACTTGGGTAAGTCATTGCCCAACTAGCTGGTTGAATAATGGGTTGAGCGGTGGTCCGATTGGTCAGTTTGTGATTGGCGACACGGTATATATCCCAAGTCTCACAACTAGAATGTCCAGTAACTCTAGTTGTCCTATTCCTGGTAATGGACGTATAAATTTTCAAAATAGCAACAGAACAGACCAGTTCCATTGGGTAGGAGATACTCTGGTGAATTTGGATTCCGAATTTTCTACAGGTGAATATACGGAAGGGCTTACCATATATAAACCCAACTTTAATACTGCCAAATATGAGCCTGAATTTTTGAAGTTATTTAACTTTACAGGCTTTGGCAAGCCCAGCCTACAGTTTAGAGGGCAGTTTGCCTCCATAGAGGGTAGAGCACCCCATCCTTTTATCCTGGGGCAATCTATTGCCAGCTATTCGCCATTGGTAGCTTTTAGTCATTTAGGTGTAGATGCAAGGGTTTACAATATAGCCAGACCATCGTATGACAGAAACAACTTTGCAGGCCGCATCATAAATGGGTCAATTAACAATGATACTACCGTCTTGCTAGTGGGGTCATTTACCATTGTTAGCGATACCTTATTTATGATTGGGGGCAATTGCACAAGTAACAGGGTTTTTTTTGATCAGGGTGGAATTGCTTACCCTGATACCATCTGTAATACATTTTTTAACCGTAACCCTATCTTCTACATCCCCGTCTCCACCATTTTTGATAGTCTGGGCATTACCCCAATTGTAACCCAAACCAAGCCAAAGCTCCAAACCAGCAACCCCAACTGGCGCCTCTATCCCAACCCGGCCAAAGAGCTATTGCAGGTAGCAGGCCTGGAGCCTGGTGAGCGTTTTACTTTGCTCAATAGCCAGGGCAGGCAAGTTGGCAGCCTAAGCTATCCGGCTAAAAATATCCCAATCAACCACCTGCCCAAAGGCATTTATGTAGGGGTGTGGCAAGGGCAGCTGGGTATGAAAACGGAAAAGTTGGTGGTGGAGTAGAAAATCTTTTTTGGCATCACGCCGCCTTATTGCCCACCGCCACTGCCCGCTGCACCGTAGTTTTTCCATACCGCTTTTTCAAAAAATCTATGGCCTGGTAGAGGGGTTCGAGTTTGGCTGATTTGTCGAAGAGCATCAGTTGGTTGGCGCCTGTCACCAGTTTGCTGAGTTTTACCCCCACCAGACGGATGAGCATGCGCCTGGTGTAGAGTTTTTCGAACAACTCGTGGGCATATTGGATAAGCAGGTGATCGGCGGCGGTGTAGGGTATTTGTACCTGCCGGGTGTGGGTGTCGAAGTTGGCATAGCGGATTTTTATGGTGAGGCAGCCCGTCATTTGACCCAGCCCACGCAGGTCAGAGGCCAGTTCCATCACCATCTGGGTGAGTTCGGCTTTCAGAAAGCACACATCGATGGTGTCCTGGTTGTAGGTGCTTTCTTTCGACATGGATTTTTGGGCAGAGTAGGGCACAACCAAGCTATTGTCCAGCCCATTGGCTTTTTCCCAAATTGAGCGGCCATTTTGCCCAAACACACCTTCTATCATACGCAGGGGTAGTGATCCTAATGTGCCCACTGTGTACACGCCCATGGTTTTGAGCAGGTGTGCAGTTTGTTTACCCACCATCGGCATTTTGCCCACAGGCAGGGGATACAGAAAGGGTTTTTCCTGGCCGTAGGGCACGTAAATTTGTCCGTTGGGTTTGGCCTCGCCCACGGCCACTTTCGATACGGTTTTGTTGGCCGACAGCCCATAGGTGATTTGCAGTCCCACTTCTTTCAGGATGCGTTTTTTGATGTTTCCGGCCCATTTGTAGCAACCAATGAAGCGCTCCATGCCCGTCATGTCCACATAAAATTCGTCTATGGATGCTTTTTCGAGCAGGGGCGACTCGGCCAGCATAATGTCGGTAACCGCTTCGGAATATTGGCTGTAGGAGTCGAAATCGCCCCGAATAAAGATAGCCTCAGGGCAAAGCTGTTTGGCAATACGCCCGGCCATGGCTGAGTGTACCCCGTATTTACGGGCTTCGTAGCTGCAGGCTGCCACCACGCCCCGGTCGCCACTGCCGCCCACAATCACGGGCCTGCCTTTAAGCTTGCTGTTTTTGAGGCATTCTACGGCCACAAAAAATGAGTCGAGGTCAAGATGGATGATGGAGCGGTTCATGGGTAGGGTTGTTTAAGGATGGCTTCGCTTGGAGCGAAGCCATCCTTATTTTTAGACACCAAAAATATTAGAAATATAAATCCTAAAAAAATTAGAAAAAATAATTTTCATACATGTTTGCTTGATGGCGCATTCGGGCAATTTTTTTAATTTTGTAAAAAACGAAAGGCTATGTCGAAAGCACAGGTAATAAAAGTTTTAACCGAATTGGCCGAAAGGCTACCGCAGGCTAAGGTTGAGGCCTTGGTAAAGGTGGTGGAAGAAGAAGTGAACCGAGATGGTGAAAAATGGGAAGCAGCGATTCAGGCTGTTTTTAAGGAGCGTGACGAAGTTTTAAGGAAACTGGCGCAATGAAGCTGTTGGATGCTGCCTTACGGATTCACCAACTTTCGCTTGAAAAGTATGGTGGACTTCAGGGAATTCGAGATGAAGGCCTGCTGATTTCGGCATTGAACCAACCTTTTAAAGGTATTGGTGATGAAGACTTTTACCCGGATGTTTATGACAAGGCTGCTGTGTTGATGTATGGCATTGTGGCTAATCACCCTTTTCTGGACGGAAACAAGCGCACTGGTTTGGGTTTATGTTTGGCCTTTTTAAAAATGGAGAACATTGAGATTGGGGCTCCTGACCACAGTCTTTACGATTTCACCATTGCCATAGCCTCTGGTCAAATGGGCGTTCCTGACATTGCTGCCTGGTTGAAGGTGCACACAAAAAAGTAAAAATGCACGCTTTGCAGTTTTACGTGGTTATGTCCATAAACAGCGCATAAAAATTTTCCGGGCTTATGGTTGTAAAAGTAGTATTCGGATAGGCTTGCATGAATGCTGCCGGTATTTTTGTTTTGGCTTTGGGGTTAAGTTTAAACTCAAAACACCTGAAGGTGCCGTCCAATTCTTCAATATAGTCTATTTCCTGCTGGTCGTAGGTTCGCCAAAAGTAGGTGTTCACAAATCTGCGGTTGTTGGCATTGAATTTAAGGCGCTCGGAAATGCAAAAGTTTTCCCAAAGTCCTCCTGCATCTGTGCGAATTGGTATCGGGTTGAAGTTGCGAAGGATGGCGTTTCGAATGCCTGTATCGAAAAAATACACCTTTTGGCTTTTATTAAGCTCTTTTCGAAGGTTCCGGCTTAGGGCTTTTAGCCTGAAAACGACAAACGACTTTTCGAGTAAATCGAGGTAGCGGGCAATGGTGTGCACGCTTGTGCCTGTGGTTTGCGCCAGTTCGTTCAGCGACACTTCGCTGCCGATTTGCAAAGCCAAAGCTTGTAGTAGTTTTTGTAAAAGGTCTGGTTTTTTCAACGTTTCAAATTGCAGCACATCTTTGTACAAATAGTTGCTAGCAATGTCCATCAGTTCCTCCACTTTGTTTTCGGCACTTTCTGTAAGTACTTGTGGATAAAAGCCGTAACGCAGGTAATTTTCGAGGTTAGACTTTAAAAATGTCAATTCGTGTGTCTGCTTTAGTTCCTGAAGTGAGAGAGGCAGGAGCAGATACTGGCGGGTTCTGCCGGTGAGGGGTTCAGAAACCTGGTTGGCCAGTTCGAAACTCGAGGAGCCAGTAGCCACGCATTGTATATGGGGGAAAGTATCTACCAATACTTTGAGTATCAAGCCTATTTGTGGTATGTGTTGCGCTTCATCAAACACAATGAGTTTGTGGTTACCAATAAAATCGGACAGCATCACCTTATTTGCTTTCTGCAACAATTCAACATGCTCTTCCAGCTCGCAATTCACATATTTTCCCCCATGTTCAGCAAGCAGGGCTTTCGTCAAGGTGGTTTTACCTGTACGTCTTGCCCCAAATAGCACGATTACCTTGCCTTTGAATAGATTTTTTTGAATGAGGTCAAAGATTAAGCGATGGTAGTTTGGCATGTGCATCACAAATTAACTTCACAAATTTAGCTAAATTCATGAAGATAACTTCACAAATTCATGTAAATTTATGAAGTTTTAGCTTACACCTTTATTCCTTCACAAACCGCCCATTCCATACCTTTCCCTGCTGATTCTGCAGGCGTATAGCATAAAGTCCTGGTGGTAGCTGGACTATGGAAATTGGTTAGTTGGGTTTGGCATGGATGGAAAGCAGCTGTTTTCCCCTGGTATCTGAAATGATGGCTACACCTTCTTCAGGGCTGGAGAGAGAAATAGTTTGACTGGCCGGATTTGGGTAAATGTTTAGTCCGCCTTGTGCTTTATTTCCAGATAATTCCTGGATTTCTGTAGTTATTCCTAGAGAGTCATATTTGATGATTTGCATGTAGGAAACTGTGTCGTAAACGGGGATATTGAACCAACCTATTCCTAAAAAGGTAGATTTGTACGTAGTGAGTAGGAAGCCTTTGTCAGCTGTTCGGATAAAGTTAGATGTAGTAATATATGCATCCTTATCAATTATTGCTCTGGATGGAACGTTTGACGTTTTTGAAATTCTGCTACTTGGACTTGGCCACTCCCAATTGTCGATAACGGCATCAAACATCTCGCTATGGTGGTAGGCATAAGCTTCTGGTGGAAAGGGGTTTATTTGCCATGATGTATAATTCTGATTAAATGAAATCATGTTCCAAGGGCAATGGAAAATAACGGGCCTATTAAGTCGATTGAATTCATAACCTGGAAGAATGTTGTTTCCTGATCCAAGTTGCTCACCAGTGGCACCATCTAATTTCAGAGTATACCTAATCCCATAGGGCCCATCAATAATAATAATATTTGATTCTCCGGATATCCAAATATTTCCTTCGCAGTCCGCTGTCGACCATACTGGCTCCCGAAAGATTGAATCTCTTGGAATATTATTGTCTAAAAAGTCGTAATACCTGCTATTTCCTATTGAAAATCTTCGGCTGAAAATTTCACTGCCATCGTGTCCAAACTTAGTAATGTAGTTGCTTACTGTATTTCGAAATCCGTTATGTGGGCCGTTTTCTTTTTGATAGGTTATTAGAAATTCGCCATTTTTTAAGTAGTGAAATCTGTAATTAATTGTTGCACTGTCGCCGTCGATAATTGCCGTTATCCATTGCCTTGCCCAAATAGGATTTCCAGAAGTATCCGTAATTTCAATTTGGAGCGTTGTGTTTGTAAAGTTTATCTTTTTTTCCTTAATAGTAAAAAAACCATAAGGGTACTTGAAAATGTGAGTATTTACAGAATCGCCAGATGTAATAAATCGACGGGGCTTTGAAAACGTTTTCAATATCTGCCCATCCCCATTCACTTGGTGCCAAAAGGTAGTTGTCTGTTGTTGGTTGGTGGCTTCAAGCCATTGGCGACCTGCCTCATCTTGATGGAGGGCAATGAGTTGCTGGCCTGGAATGTTAGACATAGGGGATTCGCTCAATATATTCCCTTCGTTGTCGAGAATAGCTACATGTGCTTGCCTTGTCTGGCAGCGTGCATCTACACAGTTGTTGGCGAAAACGGTGTAAACACCTGGCTGAAATTCAGCCACTCCAATCGAGGCAATGCCATGAGGTTTGTTTAAAAAAGCCTGCCAGCGTTCGGTTACCTGGGCAAATGCCTCACAAGTTAATAGGACTAAAATACCGAAGTAAATTTTTTTCATGAAACTATGCATTTATTGAAACTCTTCAGGTCGATTGACAAGGTAGTGAAAGTGATGGTTGGAAATTATACTTCAAAATATTTTTTATTTGCTCAAACAATAGAAACGTTGTCTCCATCCGATATTTTTTGTTTTGGGCATTTGCACTTCTAATCATTTTAGAATTATGTTTGCCAAATGGAATTTCTGGCACAAAATCTCAAGATTATTAGAAAACAGATCGAGCCTAAACTTACCCAAGAGCGGGTGGCTGATATACTCGGTGTGAGTGCTTCAACGTACGGCGCCTATGAAGAAGGCCGTGCAGAGCCCAGGCTCGATAGTTTGGTGAAACTGGCAGAACTGTTCGAAGTTTCCTTAGAAGACCTTTTGCTCAAAGATTTTTCTGTTGCGGAAGTGGGCGGCAACATGCATAAGCAATCGGAAGGCAGGGTGTTGGTTGCAACCGTGGACAGTTCACAACGTGATAACATTGAATTGGTGCCTCAAAAGGCAGCAGCAGGTTATACCAAAGGCTATGCTGATGTAGATTTCATTAGCCAACTGCCGGTGTTTCAGGTGCCATTTTTGTCGAAGCGCAAAAAGTACAGGGCATTTACCCTCAGTGGCGATTCTATGCTGCCCGTGCGGGATGGTGCAGTGGTGTTTGGAGAATTTGTGGAAGACTGGCTCAGCATTAAGAATCAAACGCCTTGCATATTGGTAACATCTACCGAGGGCATTGTGTTTAAACAAGTATATAACTACCTGAAAACCAGAAATTCGTTTTTACTGGCGTCTACCAACCTGTTGTTTAAGCCCTACATCATGCCGGCAGAAGAGGTGCGGGAAGTGTGGAAGTTTGCAGGGTATTTCGACGAGCGGTTTCCTGAATAGCTTGATTAATTTCCGAAATAAGCGATAGATCGAACTTTACGGCTATCACTTTAAAACATACCTTTGCCCTTGCTGTTTATCAACATTAAAACCATGCAGCATGAAGTATTCTGTAGACGAGTACGGGTATTACGGTGACTTTGGCGGTGCTTTCATTCCTGAAATGCTGCACCCCAACATTGATGAACTGGCCAACCGGTATCTTGATATTATTTACCAGCCTGAATTTCAGGCAGAGTTTGATCAACTTCTGGCTGACTATGTGGGCAGACCCACACCGCTTTACTTCGCCCAAAGACTGAGCAAAAAATACCAAACACAAGTTTACCTGAAACGGGAAGATTTGTGCCACACAGGGGCACATAAAATCAACAATACCATAGGGCAGATTTTGCTGGCCAAGCGAATTGGCAAACAAAAAATTGTGGCCGAAACCGGCGCCGGTCAGCATGGAGTGGCCACGGCAACTGTTTGCGCACTGATGGGAATGGATTGCATTGTGTACATGGGCAAGCACGACATGGAACGCCAAAAACCCAATGTGGATCGGATGAGGATGCTCGGCGCTAAAGTTGTGGCTGCCACTTGCGGAAGCCAAACTTTAAAAGATGCCACCAACGAGGCCATGCGGCATTGGATAAATCATCCGGAAGACACACATTACATTATTGGTTCGGTGGTTGGGCCGCATCCTTATCCCGACATGGTGGCTCGGTTTCAGTCGGTGATTTCCAAAGAAATGAGAGCACAATTGCTCGAAAAAACAGGCAACGAAAATCCAACAGCGGTGATAGCCTGCGTAGGTGGTGGCAGCAATGCGGCTGGCGCTTTTTATCATTTTCTCGATGAACCTACTGTACAACTTATCGCCGTGGAAGCTGCTGGAAAAGGCGTAGAAACAGGTCAAAGTGCAGCCACAACGTATTTGGGCACTCCTGGCATTTTACACGGCAGCAAAACCATTATTATGCAAACGGAAGATGGGCAAGTAGTTGAACCTTACAGTATTTCTGCAGGCCTTGACTATCCGGGAATTGGGCCCATGCATGCGCATTTATTTGCATCCGGCAGAGGAAAATTTGTTTCTGTAACTGACGATGAAGCCATTCACTACGCTTTTGAAGTGAGCAGGTTGGAAGGCATAATTCCTGCTTTGGAGACTGCTCATGCTTTTGCAGCACTTGAAAAGTTGCCGTGGCAGCCAAGCGATGTTGTGGTGATAAATCTTTCAGGCCGGGGCGATAAAGATTTGGCGGCCTACACCCGATTTTTGGATTTACTAAACGATTAATCTTCTTCAAATTTGAATCGGATAACACAGGTTTTTTTACAAAAACAAGATAAAAAACTGGCTGTTTACTTTACGGCTGGCTTCCCGGGAATAGACGATACATTGCCCATTTTAGAGGCGTTGCAACAAGCAGGAGCAGATTTGGTTGAAATTGGAATGCCATATTCCGATCCTATTGCCGACGGCCCTACCATCCAAATGAGCAACGAAAAAGCCCTAGCACAAGGCATGAGTATCAACAAGTTGTTCGATCAATTGAAAAACATGCGGCAAACGGTGACTTTGCCTGTTTTGCTGATGGGCTATTTGAATCCTGTTTTGCAGTTTGGCCTCGAAAGATTCTGCAAAAAGTGCCAGGAAGTTGGCGTTGATGGCATCATTCTTCCTGATTTGCCCATGCGGGAATATTTGGCGCAGTACAAGCCGATGTTCGATGCGTATGGTTTGGTGAATACTTTTTTGGTTACACCTCAAACTTCCGATGAGCGCATCAGGCAGGTAGATGATCATAGCACAGGATTTATCTATTTGGTTTCGTCTGCTTCAGTAACCGGAGCGAAAACAGGCATCTCAGATGAGCAGGAAAGCTATTTCAAGCGAGTGCAAGCCATGAAGTTGACAAAACCCCGTATGATTGGTTTTGGCATTTCTGACCATGAAGGCTTTGTGAAAGCCAGTAGTTTTGCTAACGGAGCCATTATCGGCAGTGCATTCATCAATATGTTGGCGACAAGTACTGATATACAAAAAGATACAGTTCGGTTTATTAAAACCATCAAAGGAAACAACGCATGATTATTCAACTCACTGAAAACGCAACTCAACAAAACCTTTCTGAAATTTTAACCACGCTCAGTACCCACCAGTTCAAAACAGTGGATGTGAATACCCAACTTGGGCGTTACCTGGTAGCCATTGGAAATTCAAATGTAGACATCAGGGCTATTGGCAATTTGCAGGGAATCAAAGATATACATGTTGTTTCTGATACATACAAGCTGGTTTCCCGGAAATGGAGAATCAATCCGACCGTGATTGATTTGGGCGATGGCATTTTGATAGGAGAGCGGCATTTTTCGATCATGGCTGGGCCTTGCAGTATCGAAAGTGAGGAGCAGGTAGAGCTGATAGCCAATCACCTAGCTGAAAATGGCGTTCAGGTGATGCGTGGTGGTGTTTTTAAACCACGGAGTTCGCCTTATGCATTTAGAGGCATGGGAACAGACGGCTTGAAAATGTTTTACCGTATTTGCAAAGAGCGGAAGATTAAGATCATTTCTGAAGTGATGCAGGTGTCGCAAATAGCTGAAATGGTTGATTATGTGGATATATTTCAGGTTGGAGCAAGAAATACGCAGAACTTCAATTTGTTGGACGAATTGGGCAAAGTAGATAAGCCTGTATTGCTCAAAAGAGGTATCTCAGGTTCAATTGATGAGTTGTTGCAATCGGCTGAATACATTTTTTCGGGAGGCAATGAAAAGCTGATTTTGTGTGAGCGAGGCATCAGAACCTATGAAACAGCCAGTCGAAATACCCTTGATTTGAATGCTGTGCCCATTTTGAAAGAGAAATCGCATTTGCCGGTCATTGTAGATCCTTCGCATGGCATAGGCATTCGTGAATTTGTAGAACCTATGTCTTTGGCTGCTGTGATGGCCGGAGCCGACGGGGTGATTTATGAAACACATTACACACCTGAAATAGCAGCCTCAGACGGACAGCAGACGCTGAATTTTGAAGAATCGAAAAATCTCATTCATAAACTCAGGCGCACATTTCAACTTCGCAATGATATGTAAGTTTTGCAGGAATTTAGCTTTTTAGTAATCAGGTAATTTTGTGCTCAAGCAGTTAAATATGAGTTGCTTAAATCTCCTCACTTATTAAAGTACCTGATATGGTTTTTGGCTATGTTTCAAGAGTCATTTAGGTTCATTTTTCAATACATGTAAGGCTATTCTTCTAAAACGGCATTGCTCTTACGCCATCAATTTCTGCACTTTAGTATGCCACACTTTTACTAAATATATTTCGACCTGATTTAACAACATCAGAAACAACTATTTAGAAGAACAAGCACATGAAAAAATTTGACTCCGTTTGGGTAATTGATGATGATCCTGTTAGCAACCTCATTTGTAAAGAGTTTTTGCGCAGGGAAAATTTCTACCATCATCTTCAAGATTACATAGATCCCTGCGAAGGATGGGCTGAGATTGAAAGGTTGGTTAAGGAAGATAGAAAAAAGCTCCCCGACGTGCTCTTTCTTGATTTGAACATGCCGGATATGACTGGTTGGGAATTTATAGATCGGGTGGAGACGCTGCCTGAAATTGTTCAGGTACGCATGAAAATTGTGATTCTCACCTCGTCGATGAATAAGCATGATTTGTTGAAAGCGAAAGACAACCATTTGGTGAAAGGATTTATTTCAAAACCCATTTCGTCTGGGCATCTCCATAACATTTGGACGCACCTGCAAGACAACACCCGTATGGTGGCGTAAGGGATAGGTTTTTGACGAAGGAGTGTAGCTTTGAGTCTATACCTTGTTGGACTAAAACCTATCTATAAACCTTGTATTTATAAGCTTTAATAATCAACAAGCAAGGGAAGAGTAGGTAAAAACACTGTGACCCAAGGACTGACAGAAATGATAGGCGGTACCTTGGTGTTTAGGCAGGTTGGTGATGAAAAGATAGTATCGCATGCACCACCAAAACGGGATAGCGAGGAAAGCAAGCAAAGGAAGTATAGGTTGGCGAAATTTTACGGCAATGGTGCAGATACCGATGTGGCCAACAAAGCTGAATATGCAAAGCAGCAAGAGGGCAATTAGGGTACTTGTAATGTAGCTGTGGCGGATTTTTTGAATGCGGGCGAATGAAATATCAAGGCTAATCTTTATAAAGATTCTTTAATCATATCGTCAATAGCACCCTTAATTTATAAAAATGACATCGAAATGATTTTGATCCTGACCAATAGCCTGATAGCTGATCGAAGCATTGTGGTAGGCCAATTTGCGCTGGGTTATTTGTAGACCTAGACCAGAGTCAGGTTTTTTCTGGGCATTTTTGCCTCTCATGAAGGGTTGGAAAAGGAAGGACTGATCGGTTTTGCTCAACAATTCACCTTTCGATGAGAAGGAAATCGTCAATTTGCCACTGTCTGATTGACTAAGCCGAATGCTGCAATGCTCTTGTGTGCTGTAAAGCCAAGCGTTTTTGATCAGGTTGCCAAATCCAATCTTCAGAAGCGATTCGTTGCAGGGCATTTCAAGATCGTAGTTGTCGCTTTCATCCATAGAAAAATCAATGGTGGCTTGTGGCATTCTCATCTTATTTTCCTGAATGGCATCGAAAAGCACCTCATCTATCCGCTTGATTTCTGAAAACGACTCTTGGGTAATGTTGTTGAGTTTGGTGAGCAACAACAGAGAATGAATCAAATCGGCCATTTGGCTGGCGTCGGCTTTGATGTTGTTGAGGTAGTTTATGGTGGCCAGGGTATGCTGTTCTTCTTGCTGTAAGTTTTCTACCTGCATGATTATCCTTCCCAAAGGCGTTTGCAACTCATGGGAAGCATTTGCTGTGAATTCTTGTTGTTTCACATAGGCATCTTCTATCCTGTTCATCATCTGGTTAAATGCCTTGGTCATCAGGTCTATCTCTCTGTAAGAATTGGTTTCTTCAAGTCTTAGGTTCAGATTTTGATCAGAAATGTTGGTTACTTTTTGCTGAAATAATAAAAGGGGCTTAAGCATGTTTCGAATGCCATATAGAGAAAATATCCAAACCAAAACCGTACCTGCCAAGCAAGTAGCAATGAGTAGATATCTTCACTGCTGTCCAACAAAAAATAAAAAAGCTTGAGAAAGTCCAAAAGTCGAAATTTGAGGTCGACGAAAACTTCAAGTTTCTATGGGCTTAATCAAGCGGGTTAAAAATAGTAAAAAGCCGTTAAT
>Ga0247832_1000337_pt1 | contig 97675 bp, 139 predicted proteins | sample LaCruzMarch2015__10_FD_192407 | JGI IMG/M metagenome (GOLD analysis project Ga0247832, IMG submission 192407) | Freshwater microbial communities from meromictic Lake La Cruz, Castile-La Mancha, Spain - LaCruzMarch2015_4m | ecosystem: Environmental > Aquatic > Freshwater > Lake | place: Spain... | reverse complement strand
TTCTGCATAGTTTTTCAACATTAAATCTTTCCTATACAATTCAACATACTTAGGAATTTGCATAATCTAATTTTTTAGTTTTCAATATTTTAACATCCACTTCGCACATATAATAGTTATGCTCCATTGCTACATTATTGCTCCGAATGAAGTTTTGTGGAAGTAAAATAAAAAAGAAAAATTTTGCCCACGCTCTCCTCATTTTTTTGCAAAAATGCAAAAGGTTTAATTTTCTGTTTCAAAGTTTATTTGTTTTTCAGTTTCAGTTCTTGGTGCTAAATCATTTGTTCCGCAAAATCCATTACATTCAAATAGTGGTTCTACTTTACAAGCTGGCATATCATCAAGGCATTTATGTTCGGGGTAATTCGAGTGCTTTAATAAAAACACTAAATCTCCTTTCTTATTAGCTTTTTTCTTTGCCTTTCCCTCATTGCTTTGGTCTTTCAGCATTGTTATTGGTGTTCCTTTTAAATCAGTTAATTTGTGTTCCATTTCAGCCATTGCATTAAACTTGGCTTCATCTTCTCTGCGTATTTTTTGCCAATAACCAACTCCACCTTGTACGCATCCAGTCTTAAAACAATTATTGTTTTGGTAGCCCATTACATACATCATTGGTATTGCTATTCCTTGCATTTGCACCATTTCAATACAATCTGTTTTAGTGTAGCCATACATCAATAAAGGATAAATACTTTTAGCTTTCGGGTGGTTCATTTTCAAACTCTTTGCCCTCTTAAATTCATTTGCTTCAAATTCAAATCCGAATATTTGATATTCATAATCGTTTTCCTTTTCAAATTGCTCCCTTACTAATCTCTTCAAATTAGTTGAGCAAATTGCACCCGTAGCAGTATTTAAACTTAAATGGGTAGTCCAAACATCTTGTATGCTTTTATACTTCTCTCCAATGCCTGTAATCACCTCTATTGGCAATCCATACCACTTTTCACAATCACTTTTAAATCGGTAGGTATCTTCGTGTTCGTTTTGGGTATCTTGCATTACTACTCTGCAATTTTCTTTACCAAATAAATCAATACCAAGTTTACAAGCTACTGCACTTGTAATGCCACCACTCCACCAACAAATAACTTTTTTCTCCATAATTATACAGATGCCACCGCACCCCTCCTTAAATTTTTCTTTTTTATTTTACCGTGTTCCAAATCAACATTCTACTAAATAAACCGCAACGAGAGCATAACACCACCTATACGCAAGTTTTGTGAAAAACAAAACCTGACGTATAGCTGTAAACGTTATAAGCAAGCGTAGGTTAGTCCTTCGATTTGCCTACGCTCGTTTAATTATTTCAATGAATCAACAATTGCACAAAATAAAGTATCTTTTTGTTGTTGAAATTTTGGCAATTTAGCAAAAGGAACTATGCAAGGATGTGTTTTCTTTTTAGCATCTTTCACTTTGCCATAAGTCCAACCATCTGCAAGTTTGTCTTTCATCCAAGCATTGTGTTGTGCATCGCTTTTTGCTTTTGGGTTTTCGATTCGGAATTTAACACCTAAAATTGCACTTTGTTTTTGCCAATCTTCTGCATCATTCCAATCTTTTTGAGTATCATCATTATTTGCTTCACAAAATGCTTTATTAGCCTGATGACATACTTTTGCAATTGCTTCAATTTGTTTTTTAGTCATATTATTTTTTAGGTTTTACAAAGCCCTCCCAAGGCTATATCTTTGAAATTACGCCAGCTTATAACAGCAGTTTGCTTTCATTGGCGTTTAGTTTTGTTCGTTTAGTTGTCAGTTGTGCAGCCAACGAAAAGCAAGCTGCAAAACGTTAGCAGTAATTAAGCTATGAGTTAAATTGTGATATTATTTTATCTACAATACCCTGTGCATTTGTTTCGCCAAATTCATCAAACATTTGATTTCTTATATCCTCTGTTTTATATCCTAATTTCATACTGACTTTCATACCATCAATAAAAAATGATACTACCATTAAAGGTTGGTCATCATTATCCTCATCAAAATCTTTTGTTAATAAAACTTGATGTGTTGGAATTTCAACAATTTTAAAATTTACTTCTTTCATTTGTTTTATAATTAAATATTAATATTAAAATTAACTACTGCTAACAACGGCTATAGTCAATGTGGGTATTAGTGGTTTGCGAAGATTATCACTCGCATTTAGTTTTATCCATTTGGATAGGTTGCAGGCTCAATACTGCGTTAGTGTTAACGACTTGTTTTAAAGTACCTTTTGTATTTTTTAAAAATGGAATATCTCTTTCGTCTAAAAGTATTTCCTTTACACTTTTAACATCTTCTTTTGATTTAACTAATTTATATCTTTTTTTAAAATACTTTTCAGTTGAACCTAAAAACAAAACATTCTTATCAATCATTTGGTTATCAATACAAAGTTGAGTAAATTCTTTAAGTGTGTAAATTTTCATAATACAAATATAACAAAACCTAAGCGAGATTAAAACCATCGCTTAGCTGACTGTTAGCCACAATACTACGACCACTGTTCCGCAATAGCATCTGCAATACCTTGATATGTTTTAGACCGTTCTTTGCTTTTATTGCTTCCAAGCCAATGAATCCTGGTTCTTTCTTTAATCGGTAATGTCATCATATAATCATAAACATTGTCAGTTTCTTCCAGCTTTGGTAAGTTTTTTAACCATAAACAGGTTTTTTTTCTGTTCGGGATGACCAAATTGGAAAGGGTTAATTATTTGGTCTGGCTTTCTGTATCTTGTACTCATAATGCAAATAGGGTTTTCAACTGCAATTTTTTCAATCGGTGCATTTACAAGTTTCATAAAAAACTCTGCTGCTTCATCTTGCAAATATATTGGTTTAACACCTTCTTTAAACCATCTTGCACCACTTACAGCTAAATGAGTACAAGGTGGATGAGCAATCATCATATCCCATTTATAGCTTAAATCATAAGCGATTTTAATAGCATCATCTTGTATATGCCATTCGGGATGCCCACCACTGCATTCTTGAATATCACAAGAAAAAGCTTCGTGTCCTTTATTCCTTAATGCTTTACATACTGTTTGTGATTCCTCACACGCAACTAATATCTTCATAAATTTACCGTACTGTGGCTAACAATGTATATAGTGTATAGCCGATTAAACATTTGTGTTTTATAGCCAGGTTTTAGGTGTCGGCTACACACCATATACTTAACGTTACAAGTCTTGTAAAAATTTATTTATCTCTGGGGAAAGATTTCCTTTGGCATCAACTAGAGCTGCTTCAAGAATTTTCTTTACATCCTCTGTTTCTGAACCCGTTAGTTCTTCACAAAATTCTGAGATAGCTTTTTTGTGAGCGTCAGTTAATGTTTTTGATTTGTGGATTTCTGTTAGAAAAGGTACAGACTCCAATACTTGACCTTGATTTACGTATACTACTTCATCAAATCTGAATGTAGACTCTCTTTTGAATTTTCTTAGTACGTTGAATGTTGCAATGGTATCTAGGTTGCAGTAATCTGCGATACGAACCAATTCTCCAGCGTAGTATGCTTTTCCTACTTCATCGCCCACTAGATCAACTTTTGATATTTCAATTCCAAATGCGGTGCATAAGGCTTGAAGTGAAGCACCTGGACTATTGAATGCTCCAAATGATTTCCACAACTCGTTTGTGCAAAGTAGTTTCTTATCCCAAGGTTTGCTTCCCGACTCATCGAACATCGTTGGAATATCCATATCGTTTATCAGAAATCGTTTACAAATGAATTGGTAATCGAAGAAGATAGATGCGTGGCCAACGAGTGTGTAATTAGGATTAGACTTCTGAAACAAACTAACATCCTTCCCCAACTCCTTCAAAATGGTTCGCTCGTCCGCTGAAACATAGTTCTTACACTTCAACTTACCTTTAGATAAATAAACAATAGATACTGCACATATCTTAGCGAACTCTGCAGATAAACTTGCCTTCTTAACCCAAAGCTTTTCTAATTCCTCATAAGAGGGCACTATACCGTCTTGTTTATTCTTATACTCCCAAGCGGATTTCCAACCATCAGATAATTCTGAATAGTTTTCTTTAATCCTTACCGTTTCAATATCTATTGCTAAGACATGCTCGGAATTAATGTGTTTTATTGCTTTCATTTAATTTTTTTAATTGGTTTTCTTTTTCTTTCAATTCTAATTCTAGGATTACTTGCTCATTGTGGTAGCAGTTTTCACTAGCTTTTCTAATTTCTTTTTTGATTACTGCAATGTCAAGTTCTAGTTCTTCTATTGGAGTCATATCAGATATGTTTTACAAAATTTATTGTTAACACCTTTCTTCCAAACAAAGTGTGCATACTCGATAGAATCACCAGATGGTGGTTTCAAACCATTTTGTATCATTTGTTTTTTCATTGAGTCGGGGATGAAGTTTATCCGTTTATGGTGGATGTAGCAACTAAGCGGCATATTATTCTCAAAGAAAGGTTTCCTTGCTGATGAGCCGAAATAATTCAATCTTAATAACATAATCACATAACCATTTTCCTCAACCAATTCCAAAGACTTTTTGATAAAATCTCCAGCTAAATAAAAGGGTGGATTTGAAATTATAATATTTGGAGTTAAAATCTTTATATCATCATTGATAAAGTCTCCAATTATCTCTGCGTGAGAATCTTCTCTGATATCGATTGCAATGACTGTTGGGCCGAATTCTTCTTTTATTACTGAAACGTAAGAAGCTTCGTTGTCCTTATCACCACCGCAGCACGGGTCTAGCCAAATCAATCTGTCTGGTCTGTCAATACCCTCATCAACTAAAAAAGATGAAAGGAACTCTTTAATGTTTTTTTTCGGTGTGACATAGTAATCTGCTGTGTGTCGGTCATAACCTCTATTTGTACTGCTCATATCTTATCTATTAATTCCATTAAGTAATTACAAGGATCAAAATCTCCTAAGTTGTAGATGTCATCCATTAATTTGTTCAGTAATGCCCTCTCTTGAGCTGTGACTTCCATTAAAAACATAACATCATTTACGTTGTCTTCTGGATGGAATGCTTCACCATTATCGTACAAAGCTTTCAAGAAATTCTTTGCTTGATTTACGGTGATGATACTCGGTGGCAGGATTGTTTTCATAATTCCTTTACGATTTTAATGTTTTTAATCCTTTCTTTAAGAGCTCTTTCAGCTTGATTTTCTACCTCTATTTCTTTAAATTTAGTGAGCATAGAGTCTTTTATAAGCTCTGGACTGAAGTACTTCTTATTACCTATTCGTCTATAAGGGGGTTCTCCTTCCGTAGAACAAGTAAATGAATACCTATGGACTAAATGTCTGTAATCCCAACGGAATATTTTATATACCCTCTGTACTGATAAATCTATTCTGTAATAATTCAGACCATTGAATCTTTCTAAATCTATGACTTCACAAGAATAATCAACCCCCTCGTATGAGAACTTAAACGGCTCTCCTTCTAAAATAAATTCTTCCATTACCCTGACATTCTTTGATTACTATACTCTTTACTTAACACTGAAATACTTTGAACTATTGAAGTTAATGTGGCTGAAAATTGGTCATATTTTAATTCCACCTTAATACAAAATTCAATGAATTGCTCTGCAACTGCATACCGTTCCACGTAATATGGTTCGCTATACACCTTGCGTTCTGCTGCTGTGATATTTACACCAACCATATTATCCATAGCATCTGCCTTTATTTTTTTCAATGCGTTTTCTAGGTAGGTGTGGTTAGGTCCTTTGAACTTTTTTATTTTCGCAAATAGTTCTACAAAATATTGGAGATTGGCATTGTATTGCTTTTTTATATCTTCCAATTCGTGTAGATTGTCTGTACCTAAATATCTCTTAGTCAAATTATCTAACACTGATATTTGACTGTCGATTTTGACTAAATCCTCTGTCTGGAATTTAACAACGTCTAGTATTGTAACCGCCATTATACAGTGAAATTTCTAACGAAGTCAATTTGATCCGTTAAACGAAACTCAGCATCGTTCCTACCAAAGAAATCACCAATAATAGGCATCATATATTTAGTACCTCTAATCTCTTCCCTTTTACTTTTATCCACTCCAGAGATGAGACAAACAATCTTCGGAGCTGATGTGTCTGAGTCATTCTCAAATACGAAGTAATCAACTCCTGATGCGATATGTAATGAGTAGCCAAGTGGTTTCAACCAATCTTTACACTCTTGTTTAAATGTTTTGTTCATTTTTTAGGTTTTAAATCCATAACTAACTTTGCTTGCTTCCAAGTGATTTGTTTGTATTTTATAATGCCATTCAGAACTACTCTACAAACATTTATTGAAAAATCATTGTAATCTTCCGTAAAAATAACGTCACAAATTTTCTGAATAATGTACCAACATTCTCCATTTAACTCTTGAATGCTTATATCTCTATTTGGGATAATTATATGACTAAATCTGCTCACTTAACTTCTTTAAATTTTATAAAAAACTCTTGTCTTTCTCTCACAAAGGATTGCATCGGATCATTAACTGTTCGATAAAGGATGGCTGGAATCCACTCTCCCTCTACCTGCATTGAGACTTGTTCATCAATGATGACATACTCACCTCCTTTGTTGTAGTGTTCATACCTCTTCTTGTTCATCTGAGACTAACACTTTTTTCGATTTATAGACTGGTGTAGTAAGTGGAGATTTAATCTCTTTCTTGTTTTTCAGATAAGATTTTGTTCTGAATGTGTTTCTTCTTTTCATAGCTCTAGTTTTGTGATACAACATTAACCTGACAAATATAATAAGTTATTGTGAAATAAGATATAATGCTATAAAGAATTTATTTTCTCTTGCATTTCTAAAAATTCTTTGCAACGACTATACTTTCGAGCAGTCTTCCAAGCGAAGTATTTTGCAATTATCTTTTGAACCCAACCCCAAGAGATATAGCACACCCACCAACTACCGATCAATTCGTAATCAAGCAATATTTTGATTGGTGGAATATTTGATTTATTACTCTTCATTGTAAGGTCTTAGAATTAAGCATCCGTTTTTATCCATTGCAGGAACTAAGTAGTTTGTCTCTCCCTCTCCACAATCTTTTAGAGCAGGTTTCATTACTATTTCTACATCCCACGTTGTTCGTTCTATAACTTTCATGTAATCTTCAAATTCTACGTTTTTGTCATGCCTACCATCATAGTAGCAAATTCGCATATCAAACCGACTATATTTTTTACTGCTAAAGAATTCAAGTGCTTTGTTAAACCCCTCTAAGTACTTTATAGAATTACTTGCTACAAATATAGATTCACGACCTTCACCAAGGCTTTTCGTATTATTTTTAAAGAAATCTTTTTCAACTTGTACGAGATCAATACCTAATTCGATTGCCCGACAATTCTCTAAAGATAGCTTCTCAATATCGCCACCTTGTTCGTCTGCAACTACCCAACCATTCGTTGTAGAAAGTGCAGATTCAAATCTTTGTACTTCTTGTTCGTCAACACATAGAATGTATTTTTCAGGTGTCTGTTTAATTAACTTAGCTTTCATATTGTACTTTTTAAATGTTCGTACTCTTCTTTTGTAATTTCTGCATAGTCATCCCAACCACTTAACATTTCAAATGCCTTTAATGGTGACATTGTTTGTGGAAGTTTTTGTAGGGCATAATCACAATCAGAGAATTTACCAGATTTTATTTTTGTTGGCAGTAACCCTTCGTGATAAGCTATACAAGCTAATCCTCCAAATAATATGTAAATAAACGTTTCCTCTGATTCATCTATGAACTCAAGACATTCATTCTCTACAAGAGTTGCAATTGCTTCGTTTGTTAGTATCGAATTCAATTTTGCTCTCGGTTGTACACTGCCCTCTGGAAACCAAAGGACTGGTTTTAAAATTTTAAATGCTTCCATCTTAACCTAAATTAATTATTCGCATAAATGATCCTCTGTCGCAATTAGTATAACTAATTACATTTTCATTCTCTCTTTCAAGTGTTAGCATTTCTGCTGTTGAGTAAGCTACCTCTAAGAAAGTTTCAAACATTTCTCCTGGTGCTTGTTGTACTGAAATGTTTCCGTTAGTCTCTATTTCGATTACTATACAAACCTTATCGAATTGTTTGTTTAGTATCTCTGCATGACCGTGGTATTTTTGTTCTGAATTACTGTAAGATATTGATGCTTCTTTGAGTGTGATTTCCGTGCATTTCCTGTTTTTTAGCAAACCAAGTTTACCAGCACCATTGAATATGTAATCACGTACATCACTTGGTTCGATACTAACCAACCTAGCATAATTCTTTTCTAATTTCTCTTGTCCTTCACCACAATAGGTAGAGACAAATATATATTGTTCTTTCATAATCTAAAATTTAGTGTAAAACTTACCATCTATTTCCAAATAATCTTCGGTCAAATCATCATCTGAATCGTGTTCGATGAAATCATCGTCTCCATAGATATACCCAACTCTCTGTCCATCTTTGAAATGAGGTACACCATTTAGTAAAATGTCTTTATAGTCATCAAAGTGCCCCATTAACTTAACCTCCTTCTCGTTGAATCCAAGTGACTCTGCGTATTCGTCAAGTAAATCTTCTTTATTCCAAACATCTGACTCAATTATTGCAATTAATTCTCTCTCAGAACATTCGTCAAGATAGGTAGTGTATGTTGTGTCGTAGTCATAGTCAATATTTATTGTACCAATACCTGATTCAACTTGTTTCTCATATAAACCTGAGTGATTGCCACTCGCTTTGAAGTACCCATATTCACCAAGCTGCTCCTCTGTAATACCATAAAATTTTTCAAGAGTTTCTAAATCTCTGTCCGTCATACAATCAAGAATACAAGGAATATCATAAAAACTTTTGTCCCAACCTAGTCGGTCTTTGAAGTCACCTCTATTTTCGTAGTCTGGATATAAATCATCTGTGAAATCTCCAATCTTTTTCTCACCAATAAATCGTAAGAAACCTGCGTTATTAAACCTACCACCTCTTCCGATATGGAAAGCTACTATTTTTCTTTCGTTGCTCATATTGTTAATCTTTAAATTCTTTACCTGTGTAACCGATTTTTTCAAGAAAATTTTCTACACTATATGTGTTCTCAACTTGTAGCCAAACATCTACACCGTCTATGTTATCAATTAAATCTTCTTTACTGTTATGGTTGATAATAAGCTTAATCATCTCTGCCAACTCTTCATCACTTGATGTAGCTAATACCCACCTTGCTGCACTTAAAGCTTTAACTTCTGATAATGTTAGTCCTATTTGTTCATCCTCATTATAAGGGCACTCAAGGTCATCAACAATCTCATCAACACTTTCATAAGGATTATCCATAAGACTTTCAGATAACTTTGGAATAGCTAACTCTAAAATTTCTTGCTCTGTTGCATTCTCGTATACGATAACTCTTGTTACCAATGATACTCTAACTAATTTTGCTACTTTTTTCATGATTGTTTTTGTTTAACAGTTTTTACACCCATCTTCAATTACATTTTTCAAAGAGTTATCTCTATCTGTTGTAGAGCCTTTGTATACATACCTAGGATTGATTTGATACATACCATCTTTGTGCAGGATAAGTAAGCCTTTCTTAACTAAGTCTGGCATCACTCTTGTGATAGTCTGCTCGTTTAAATTAATATCATCAGCCATGTGGAACCTAAGTTTTCGGGAGATATCTATCCTACCTTTGATATTATACTCAACAAGAAAGAAAAATATCCTCGCCTCAGCTTGATGTATATTTTTCATTATCGGCAAGATATCTGCATACAAAAGAAAGAACTCTTCTTTACTTCCAGATAAATACTTGTGAGTCTTGGTTTCAACACTCAACACTTCCCCAGTACCTTCATCAATAACTGTGGAGATTTCTTTTAATTTAGTTTTCAATTCTCTTTTCATTTTACGTGCTTTTTATTACACAGCAAATGTATGTAATAAATCAACACAAATTAGTAAATTCGTATCTTTTATAAGAAAATTAATTACCTTATATAATAGATTGTCTTATCTTTTATAAGAAGAAAATCGACTTAACTTCCTGATTATAAAGGTATTAAAATTTTTCGTCCTTCTATCTATCAAGAGGAATATTTCTTTAAAATAATTCTTTTTAAAGTAAATCTTACCACAATTTTTTGTTCTACGAACCAATTGATTAGTTGTGGTGTAATAGGCTTATGGTGATTTATTCCCGAAGAATTGTTGTATATTTTAATATACAAAAAGCTAGCTAAAATCACTTAATGTATATTTTAATAGTCATCTTACCCGTGTACTCGTCTTCCTCAACATCCGCCTGATAAAATGGTCCGTCAAAAACCTCTAAGCACTCCTCCTTACGCACCTCAATATCATCTACATAATCACAACAAATTTCAACACAATCTCCAGAACTAATAGGAAACATGTGTACTCCATAATTATCTATTGGATCACCATCTTCATCAAAACAAGTAAATAATGTCTTATACACTCCAGGAACAACTTCTCCACCAGTATAATCAGAGCCCATCTCATAAGGATTGTTTGTATTAATTAAATTCCCAATACATTTAATATACTCTGCTGTTGCCTCTTTAAAACTTTCAAACACTTTAACGTTAGGTTCAGAATAACCTGGTCCATTTGTAACACTAAATACTATAAACATTTGTCTAAATTTTTAATTATAAACTCTTCCATAAATTCCTCAAAGGAATCTTCTTCCCAATTGTCATCCTGACTATACGTTGTGACAAATTCCTCTGCTAAAGAAAAGACTTTATCAAACTGCTGCCAAACTGATTGTGTATTGTGCCCACTCCAAAAGAAGTAGGCAACAAATAATGCTTTATCTTTCTCCATGCTGTTTCTTAATTTATTTGCTAGAATATTCCCAGTGTTTACAAGCTTTTCAGCTGTATTAAAATATCGTGTAGCAATGAGTTATAAGCCATTTATTTACGTGCTTTCAATAACTTTTCTTTGCTATTAAGATAGTTCCGTATTTGGTTTATATGGTCTTGATTTAGTTTTTCTTCATCTATGTAAAATATTGAACCATCGGTCGCAGTACCATAATTTTTGAATTTAGTAAAACGGCTTATAACATCGGCTATATGCAATACCTTTCCGTTTTCATCAAATATTTTCAAGTCTTCCATCTTTATTGTTTTTAATTAAGTTAGTGCAAGTTTCAACATCGGCACTGCACATAGCCGAGGACTGTTAGGTGCAATTATCCTACCACCAAAGTGACATAAATATTTTAGGAAACTTCTCAAATCCTTCAAACATTTGCTTTTCTTCTTCTGGTGTATGTATGCAACTACCATTATCTCTACTTACTAATTCCATTGCCTTTATAAAGCAATCAATATCGTTTACCAATTCATCATCACGTTTCAAAAAGTCGTTTGCTATTTCTTGATAACGTTTCAATCTTGGTAAAATAAATAGTGCCATTGTATCCCTCAAAGACCATGTTTCACTATCGTCAAATCCTCTTTCAATTCTTTGCTTTATAAACTCAATTTCTCTCTTATCATCTTTATCAGTAAGAGAAAAGCAAATGTTTGGCACTCCCAAATATTTAACATCAACTGCACCTAACAGCACATTGCCAAAAGTGGGGGTTTCGTTTTTCAATTCATCATTTTTCATATTATAAAATTTTGTATTTCAATTAAACATTAGTGGTACAAAGCCCCACATTCGGCAAGCCCGAAATCGTTAGTCTACGAAAGAAAATCTTGTAATTGTTGATTTAAGTTTTTCAAAATCTTCATCACGCTCTTTTTGTTCAGCGTACCAATAAGTTGTATCTTCTACATCTAAAGCAAAAGGGTAATCAAACATTGGTTCGTAACTTTTTGAAACTGTAATCGGAGCATCAAAAGATTCAATTTTTTGAATGTCAAAACTTAAATCCCCATTGTTAAATTTAATAGATGATGTCATAATTATTTAATTTTAATTCGTATGAGACCTCTCTTCTGGACAATCACATTCTCTTTCGGAATAATTTTTACTTCCGAAATTAGAATTTTACACGGTTCGTTTAAGTACCAAATGTATTCAGGATCTGTTTCTGAAATCATGCCTGCTTCACAGTACTCAGGTTTAATTCCTGGGGGTTGGAAATATATTGTTTCCATTTTTAATTAGTTTCAATTGATTTAATTGCATTTTCAATCTCTTGGAAGACTACATAATTTTTTGCATTCATTGTTGATTTTTGCCCCGATAGTCTGAATTCTGGAACAACGTTTCCAGCTACATTTCTAAAGGAACAAACTCTTGCTTTTTCTACCACACCTCCGATTTTATTTTGGTTTGCGTAGTCTTTGTGTACTACAAATATTACCGAACCAATTGTTGTTTGTTTCATGATTGACCTCTTGGTGCTTGTTGTTCTTCTCTGATTTCTGAAGCTTTCGCATCAGCTACTTTCAAGTAATGCTGTTTGTTAAATCTACCATCTTTTTGCATAGACCACCATGCAAGTAATTCTGGTAACTCTTTAGGTCGTTTTTGATTTTCCATATTTTCTAATAGCTATCTCCGTAAATACATTCCCCATGTTTGTCAAACACTTGTTGGACGGGACTACCATCATTTTCTTCAACCGTTAGTGGTTCTTCACACTCTTCATCTACATCTGTTTGTATAAAATAGTAATCCGTGTGCTCATCAACTAAATCGTAAGGAGTATCAACATCTCCGTTTTTAAGTCTTTCAATAACCTCTCCTACTTTGTCATCTGGAATGAATACTCTTCTCCATTTTGAGACTTTAAAATCTAAATAAGCCATAATTTCTAATTTTTATAATATTCCAATGTAAATTCATTGTTGTTAAAAATAATGTAACTATTGTTCTCAATCCAATCACCGCAATTTAAGTAGTGCACAACTCTAATATGTTTGTCAGCAGGAGTATGGATGTGTCCTGCGATAACACCAATACAATTACGTTCTTTAGCTTGATACGCTAATTGGTTTTCAAAATCTGTGATAAATTTTACAGCATTTTTAACTTTCTTTTTTAGGTATTTACTTAATGACCTTTTATACCCCAACTTCTTCATAAAGTGGTCAATACTAATTGCCATTTCGTAACCTACTGAACCAAGCACTCCTAACCATTTCATTGAAACAATACCATCGTACAAATCTCCATGAGTGATGTAATAGTTGTTCCAAATGTATTCGTCAATGATCAAGATATTCTCTCCTAAATTTAATGGAGAGTAATGTCTCAGGAAGTCATCGTGGTTGCCAGTGATGTAGATTACTTGTGTACCTTTCTTAGTATAGGAAAGTATCTTTCTAATCACATTGGTAAAGTCTTGTGTCCAATAGTGTCGCTTTTTTAAGAGCCAACCATCAATGAAATCACCAACGATGAACAAATACTTTGGTTCGTACTTTTTTAATGTCTCTAGGAGTTCGTTTGCTTTACAGCCTTTACTTCCCAAATGGATATCCGAGATGAATAATGCTTCTATTTTTTCCATACTATTTTGTTTTAACTTCTACCCAACGGTCAACTGCTGTTTTTACATTCTCAAGGTAAGGTATGTCTACATCCTCATAAAGTACAGCTAATCCTTTTAAAATAGGTTCATCACCACCTGATAACCAAACTTCACAAATACAATATGTCTTGTAGAAATAATTTCCAAGTACCATTAATTTACCAACACCGCCAACAATTGGTTCGCCCTCTAACCTTAACTCACTAGTATAAAAATTACCATACTTTTGAATGCTATCGGATATGTATTTTAACATTCCCTCTTTAGTTTGATTTTCCATACTATGCGTGGTTTTTAAGGAAGTCGTGTTTTGCTACTTCAAGCATTCCAAGCACTTCTACAATAGTTACATTATTTGATTGTAGAGACAAATTTAAGTCCCCATTTATATGTTTAAAAGTGACTTTCAGTTTAAAATTTTCCTCTTCTTCTAAGGTATCGAGGACAGTTAACATTCCGTGACCTTTTGCTTTTTCTTTTGAGTTACCAAAAGAGATTAACTCTTGTGCTTGCTCTCTCAATTCTTTTACTTTCTCTGACATAATTGTTTTTTGTTTTTTTTTTAAATATTTTCTTACTTCTTTATTAAAAAATTTATTTGCTCCTTTCTGAAAACCTATTTATTTACCCATTAAATTTTTCATATTCCTAAATTAATTTTGTTAAACAATGGTTTATTGCAGCTTCGTAAGATACTTTTGGAGAAGGATGGAAGCCTTGTATAATTCTGTTATTGTCGATGTTTATGATTTGATACCAGACTTTTGAATTAAAATCTACCGTCACCCAAATCCCGTGCTTCTCGTACAGCCAATCAACAACCTGTCCGATAGTAGGAGCATCAACCGATTCAAATGGTTTGGTATCTAATCCACCAACCCTTGCTCTAATATACTCACTAACATCTCCTCTATACTCTCCTAAGTGATTATAATAACTTCTGTACAATCTATGAGGAGTTGTGTTCTCAAATTCTTTATCTCTCAAAAGCTTCGAGGTTTCAAAATCTACTGTTGCTGCTAATATCATCTTATTTTTTGTATTACGTGAACTAATTTTAAATCTCCTGTCCAATCTGCCCAATACAGATCGTTATCTTCATCATCAAAATCAACTGGACTTTTCATCACATCAAAAGCATGAGTCATTTCTCCTTCTGTACCAGAGTGTATCACTCCGTTATCATCTATTATTTCGTACATCTTTAAATAAGATTTAATGCGGTTAATAACCCCTCTTCCAAGGCTTCTTCATAAGATTTTTTAGAATCTAAATCGATAGCTTCAAGCTCTTCTTCTCTAAATGAATCTGAATAAACAGAAGAGTCGTAATATATCTCTCCATCTCCTTCTGCAACATACTCTGGTGTACAATCTATTAGGTGTACTTCACGTAACCATTTTTGTAGGAGTGCCTGCGTTGGTACTGAATAATAAGGAGGATTAGGATAAACATTTGGAATTATTTCGTGCCTGGTTCCATTCATATTTTCATAATTGGAACTGTCATATACTTGGTGTAATCCTTTGCTTGAATAAGCATATCCTACGCACCAATTAAATCCTTTTTCTTTAGCTAATTCTGCTACTTCTCGTGATACTAATTTTTCTTTCATAACCTACTTTTTTGTTCGTGATTTCTTGTTGTTACTGTCAACTGCTTTTATTTGTGCTTCCTCAAATTCAATTACCACTCGTCTGATATTATTACTTGCTAATTCAAGTAATTCATCTAATTTGTCAGAATCTTCTTGGTCAAGTACTCCTTCTGCCCATAAATCTGATGCAGCATCTATTTGGAAATTGTCTATTTTTTCTTGGAGACGAACCATTTTATCCCGCCCCACGAAGGAGTGTATTTTTAAATCTTTCATAATTTAAAATTTAAACCCCACTTTTTGAAGAGTGGGGATATTAATACTAAGCAACTAATTTTGATTCTACATCTGATAACTTAAACAAGTGGCAACCAACTTTGAAATAGTGCTCACCATCTATCTCGAATATTCTGTTTATTGTGTACGAACCAATTTTATATCCTTCCACGTTGTGTCCTTGTTTAAATAATTCAATAACTTCTTTGACTCTACTTGTTGGTGCGTGAGCATGTAAGTCAGTTACAACTTCATCTGAATCAACTGCAACGAATGTGTTGATTTTTGCAAGTCCTTGTTGAACTCTTTCATCAATTGAATACTCATTAGCGACAAACTCTCTTATCTCTTGCTCTAAACGGTCAAGTAAAATTTCTTTAAAGTTTTTTGTCACACCATTAATGTACTCGTGAACAAACTCAACTGCATCACGCATCTCATTCATTCTCTCTTTACAATCATTGATTAGATTAAGAACCTCTTTAACTGAATCCCATTCTTGCCAACGATCATTTCTACCAAGTAGTTCATCATAGAATTTCTTATTAGTTAGTTCATTTGCAGCTGACTCAATTCTCTCTACTAAAGTTAGGATGTCATCATCTTCGTGAATACAAGCCGTACCTTCTTCTGTAATAGTTGGATACTTACCGCCATAAGCATCTTTTCCAGATAGCCCAAGTGTTTTTAAGTAGCCAAGTTGTTTGATTTCTTCACTATGATGTTTTTCGTAATACTTCATCACATCTTGTTGTGACATGCCTTTAATACGAAACTCTTCAAACTTTTTGAAGTTCCATGCCATTCTTGAGTAATAGCTTACTTTACCAAGATGAGTACGACCTTCACTTTCTAATTCACATACAGTACAGCTTTCTTCTTGTAGTCTTAAATACCTGCCGTATAGTCTAGCACGTTCTCTGTAATCGTCATAAGCACAACCACCCATCCAATCTGCGTATGCGTCAGACTCCATCTCGCAACAGTGGCCCCAAATACTATTCAACCTGTCGTTATCAAACTCCCCACGTACAGCAATGGTTTGCCTCCCCGTCAACGCAAGTTCAGTACACATTTTCATCACATCATCCTCATTTATCCATTGATAAACACGTCCATTACCAACAAGATAACCGTCTCTAAATTTTTGACTGTCATACCAATATCTATAATCGGCTACGAAGTCTGGAAAACTTAAAATTCTATCTACAACTTTCCCTGATTTTAAATCTAATGATTCCATAATAATTTAATATTTGATTTGAACTTTAATTCTTTCGTTGAATAGTTTAGATAATCCCCTAGCAATTTTCTTAACATTTGTACCCTCCTTACCAATTAATTGAGCAGGAAATGATACTAATATTTGTACTAGGTAAGTGCCAGTCTCTGTGAGTGTAATATCTACATTCTGTAAGATTACTGTACTTGGATCAATTTGATGATTGAACATAAAGGTACTCAAGTAACCCTCTATCTCCTCCTTGTTTACTTTTTCTTTTACTATTGGTGTTTCTTTTTTGCCTTTTAGGAATTCAAACATAATTTTTTATTTAATAATTGATTTTCTTAATTCTCTGATTTCGGACGGATAATCTTGTCCAGCATAATAATTTAATCTGATTTCATCTCCGACTCTTGTAAAAATTAATCGTGAGATAAGTGGTGTGCTTTTGGCTACAGATAAAGGATGGAGTAAGATTGCTCTTTCAATTGAGTATTTTGTATCTTTTCTTCCACCAACGGTATCCGCAACCATTAAAGCTACGAGGTCCAACACCCCTGAATCTGGTTCGATATCTTGCCAACCATTATCCTTTGTGTTAACTCGACAAACCAACAAGTTGTATACGTTTAGTTGGTGTGTTTTTTCGATTAAATCTGCGATTATTTCTTGTGCGTGTGTCATAGTAGAATATTTAATTTAATTTCTTCGATGTCAAACTCTCCCTCACCTTCGTAACCTTGAGTTTGTTTGATGTTAGATAGTTTGTACCCCCAAGTTTACATGGGGGTATTGCAAATGTGATTAAGTACCCTTTTGTTTCTGTAAGGTGTTCGTAAATCTCTTTGGAAATAATTGGTAATTTTTTCATACAACATTGTACAATCGATTCATTTTTTCTGGTATCTCTTCCCCTCTTACCCAAGATTTTAACTTTTCACTGTAATTCCAATAGTACTTACTACATCTTGCAACGTTGATGTGTACTGGTATAAGATGTTCCGTATCTTTTTGTGCAAGCAAAATAGGTTCGTAAGTGTGTGAGTTCATCCCAATTAACAACTCTTCCCCAGAGTCTAAGCACTTGAAGAATTTATAAGAGCTTTTTCTATCGTGCATCAACTGACAATTAGGGTACACTTTTGGTGGAAAACCAAATCTTGAAGGTATGTCCTCAGTCACTGCCGCCATGTAAGGCAACAAATCTCCGCTCTTATATTTGGCGCCAATAGGTTCTGTTGAATAGTGCCAATAAGATATTGTAGGTCCTACACCAGACTTGAGGAATATTCTTGGACCTTCTATTTTTAGGATATTGGATTCGTTCAAAAAACTCTCTTCGTACGTGTATAACATGATATCTCCCACCATGTTATACTCTCTGATAAAATATGCTTTCATACTAATTTTTTTATTTGGTTAATAATTTCTTCGTTTTTCATAAATATAGAACGAAGTCCCGTAAAATATTTATTCCCAACTTTAATACAGAGAGTGTATAAATCTGCTGTGTAACACTCTCCAAGAAAGAAAAACTCATTTGTTAGTCCGATATTTGTCCATCTCTTTGGAGGTAAGCACTCAAGCATATCCCAATACTCTTCTCTTGTAATCTCAGTGAAAGGTCTCTGTAATGACTTGAGATATGGTTGATTATATTTCTCATCAAATTCCTCCCACGTTAAAGCTATAAGGTTTTCTTTACCTTTTTCTTTTTTATATTCTTCAAACGTGGTTGGTTTGTCCCTGTAGTCTACACAGGTTGGTTTAGTCCCTGTGGGGGCTGACATTGTATTCTCAACACTTCCTTTGAAATTTGTTGGATCAATGATGTAAAGTCTTTCGTAATCACTCATGGTTATTTCTTTTGTATTCTAAATATGCTATTCTTGCTTGTACGAGAGCATCTAATGTCTCTTCTGATAATTTGATAAAAGTATATCTCACTTTCCCTTTATGTGTTACCTCGTGGTGACATGTTGGAATCTCTGGTGATTCGCCTAAAAATTGGAAGTGGATACATACTTCTCCTGGTGTTTCAATAACAGACTGTATTCTTTTGTTGTGTGATCGGATTACCGAACCATTTGGATGTGTGGTTGTGTATGGTTTCTTTGTCATGGTTAGTTAATATAATTTAAATCATAGATACTTTGTTTCACTTCTTCTCGGAAGTCGTTTTCTGTACTACCGAAAGTCCACTCACATTCTGACTCCTCATTTTCAGCAACGAACTGAAGAGTCCAACCTAAGCGACCACCTTTAACACAATTCCAATCGGTGAAATCTTTTGTTTCTTCTTTCCAATCTTCAAACTTGTTGGAAACGAATGAGATAAAGCCGTCTCGGCTTGTGAATCTTTCTTCGAGGTATTTTTGGTAAGCCTCTTGATACTCGTATAAATAGTCTCGTAATTGGTAGACGTTAATGTTGACAGTAACATCGATTTCATCTGGACGTTGGAATAAATCCTCTGACATATTTACTGCCTCAAATTCGCAATCGATAATCATTCCGGTTGGAAAATATTTAGGAAGAAGTCTACATGCTTCTTTTGCCACATCGTCTCTATACTTGGCGAAGTCTACGTTGTCTAAATCAACTTCAATTTCTTCATCATCTTCTCTGATGTTTTCTAAATCAATGTCCCACAATGTGTCGTGGAATCCTGAAAAAATTGGTAAAAATGTTTGAACTTTCATAATTATTTTTTAAAATTCTGTAAATAAAAGACTAAACTTTCCATTCTATTTGATAATAACTGTAAAGCTTGTTCTTCTGTGATTGTGAATTTGTCGTGGAATAGTGCAGTTCCATAATCTCCATCTGGTGGATTGCGAAAGAAGCCTATGTCTACTTGATCTAAAGTATCTGACATATTACCTTGAATCTGTACAAGCTGTGATGTCCAAAGTTCCTCTGCAATTTCTCCCTTTGAAAGGCGCATGAAGTTCTCCAATACAATGTCATACAACAAATTGACTGTAGCACTTTTCTGCGGAATTAAAACATCGTAACCAATGGAGTCCAACTCCTGCAACAATGGTTCGTATTCCTCCAGAGTAGCTAACCTACTCTCATTCACATACTCCATACAACAACCACAATGTTGTCCAACATGTGAATAACATAACTTATGCCCACCTCCCTCATCACTGTGTACAAAAAATGCAAATAAATCTTGTTCTCTCTCATTAAAATAGAACTGAACAACAGTTACTATTCTTTCCATACCACTATTTTTCATACCAACTTATTATTTTCTAAATAATCTGCTACAAATTCAAAAGCTGTATCAATGTCATCACAAAGTAAAGTGTATTTCAAGCCGTCTAACTCTTCGGGCTCCTCACATTGTTTTGAAATGTGTCCGACTACTGGCATCAACCAATTCCAATCAGTATTATATTTAGAATAGTCAATAATACCTTTCATTACATACTCGTAATCCATAGAATTACAATAATAGTAAGGTGCGTCTGACCAAGAATAATTGTTGCCAAATTTAGTTGGCTTTAATCCCATAAACTCTACTAAGAGTTTTTTCTTTTCAAATAATGTCTTTTCCATAATTAATGATTTACTGTTACTTTTGGTCTCCAAATAACTCCTTCCACATGTAGTGTAGCTTTATCTCCCATACGAACCAATTCCATTTGTAAGAATTGTTTTGCAATGTCCGGCAGTTGCCAGTCTACACCCGTTGTTTTGAAACTCAATCCGTGCTGATTTTTAAAATGGTATGTATTTATACCTTGAGTCATTGTCTTGCGCTTTAAATACTGGATTTTATTCTTCTCTAATAACTCTCCGAGAGTGCCTTTAAAAGCTAAAGTCTTTGTACCCATGTTCCACCAATAGAGAGTACAATGGTTTGTCAACTTTTCCATAATTTCTAAATGTTATTGTTATTTCTTATAAACACGTAGTAAATAATAATTGCTACGAATATCCAACCTGGATTCATGCTTCTACTGCTTTAATTAATTCTTCAATAGTGTTGATTTTAGAAGACCGGGTGAAGCAATCATAATCTGATACCTCTTCTACATTTACTCCATCTTCTAACTCCTCGTGTGTTCTGTTTACATTAACACTTCCTTCTACACAATACCAACCATTGTAATACAATACCGTACATGGTGTTTTTCCCGAACCATAGGTTCCGCTTAGTTCTTTTGTTTTCATAAGTCTTCTCTAATAAATTTAATTTCTCCATTCCATTTTGGGTGCTGGAATAAGTCTGGACACAAATAACAGTCGTAGTCTCCGTGGTCAGCAAATTGTTCTAACTCACTTTTAGACATAAGTCTTACTTCTCCTACAGAAAACACTTGTACAAATGGTACTTCCTCAAACTCTGCATCCCAAGATCCATTAATAAACACTTCGTACTTTTTTTGTCTCTTTTCAATCTTGTTAACAACAGATTGAAATGCTGTGATTTTTGTTCCAAAGAATACATCGTGCATTAAGTCTCCAAGCTCTACTACATCTTCGGCTTCTCGTTGCAGCTTCTGAATTGGAACACTTAGCCAATCGTAGCTGTCGTGGAAGAACATATCTCTTACTGCATAGAAGTGTGATTCATCTTGTTCAATTCCATCAATTACACCGAGTAAGTCATACTCTTCTGCGTGATTTGGATTACTACTGAATACTCTTCTTTTTACTCCTAAGAACTCAAGGATAACCTTAGACCCATTAATAATTTCTTTGTCCATAGTTAATTATCTAATTCAATATTAAACTCTTCACTTAATACTTCTCTGATTGTATCTTGCACATCAAATTCAGTGTTATCATCAGTATCCGTGCAATCTAGAATAATACCTTGCTCAACAAGCTTATCTGTAATTCTTATTGATAAATCTTTTATTAAATCCGCTGTCATACTAGTAGTGATTTACATATTTTAAAACCTCCAACACATCTTCTGGTTCGTACAACCCACTCAAATAATCTATAAAATCTTTCTTTTGATTCTTAGATAGGTCGTTAAACAACTCAATGGTCTGTACATAATTACCATTGGTTTTTGAGGCTACAATGTAATCAAAGTATTCCTCAATACTTTTGAAGTCTAATCCTTCATAATCTTTTCTGCTAACCATAGTTTTTTGTTTTGTTTTTCAAGAATATTTCTAGTGTTTGTCTACGTTTCAGCTGTATTAAACATTCGTGTAGCAATGAGTTAGCGTTCAGGCTAAATCAGTAAACAAACGGATAAGAAACAATCTCTTGTGGCTTCTCACTGTAAGAGTAGATAAATTCAATTTTCATTTTATTTGTGATACTCCGAACCAGGTTATTTGGTCGTTTACAAACCATTTGTACGATGCGGAGAGTGCAAAACCTAGTGCCATTAGTAGCACCATTGTTTTGTAAATCTGCCGTTCTTGGTGTAGTTTTTTACTTCTCATAAAAACTGTTTGTTATATGCCATTGAATATACAAATAGCAACAAGAACAAACCCTCCAAATACTGCACCCACTATTGTGAATGCTGCTAAAATTGATTCTAACTTCATAATTCGTTTGTTTTAAATTCCATTAATTCTACCAAACTAATCTTATCTTCTAAAGATGCGAGGTCGTGTAAACCAATATGTTTTCTTTTTGATAAGTCCGCTACCTCAACTACAAGAATTCCACCAGGTGTTGTTACAGAAATAATTGATACTTCATAAGTCTCACCAGTAATATCGTTACGTGCGTCAAAGTAGTCCACGAAATCACCATTCTCAACATCTTCTTCGGTCAAAAATTCAATGTTTGGTTTTGCATTACGCAATTCTGAAAACCTACTAGCTACCGCTGATTCTAGTAAGTTAAGTTGTTCTCTAAAGTTTCCCATTTTATTTTGAAATTTCGATCGCTTGAAGAATAAACTCTTCAAATCTATATAAATACTTTTCAATTGCCTCGTCAAGGACTGTCTGATATCCCCAATCGTACACCATTTGCTGGTGGTCTTTAAAGTGTTCCAACTTATCCGCATCGGAATGTAATGGTTCGTCCTCCTCATCAACACCCTCATAGGTATCTAAGAACAACCTCTTTATTAACCTACCGCCCCAAACATTATGATTAAGTGGATCATCAAGTGTAAACTCATACCCACTACCCATACTTGTATTTCTCCATTCACTCACACGTATACTACGTTTCAAAAGTGCTAAAGCTTCTTCTTTGATTTGTTTGTTAGTCATTTCCATCTTTTCTCTGATTTTCGTTATACCACTCAGCTACCTCTACCACAATTTCGTACAAAGAGTTAATGTTTGTTTCTAATAGGGCATCATTAAGCTTAAAAGTCAACTCCCCAGAAGGGCCTTCTTCTAAAACATTAAAACATTGTACCACACAAGGCATTAACCAATTCCAATCAGAGTGATAATTAAGTTCATGGGCATACCACATCTCATCCCCGTTCTCAACGGCTAATCTTTCAATCTCATCTCCGTTTTTGGTAGGGACTTTGATTCCCATGAACTCAGCGATTAGTCTATTATTCTCTTCAATTGTTTTCATTTTCTCCATTTTATTTTCCTTACTAATGATTTCGCAATCAAAAGCTAATAAATTCCCATAATTTGAGGCATCATCAAAACTATCAAACACTTTCGCATCCTTTATATCTAAAGCTAGTGTTGTATATCCAAAATTAATTGGTTTATCAGTTACATAGTATTCCCCAACTTTTAATATTGCTTTTTTCATTACTCTGGTGTTATTTGTGTTAAAAATATTCTTTCGATTTGATGTTGCCAATTTTCATTGTGCCATTCAACAAAATCATCCACGCTTTGATTATCAAATTCGTGTTCTTGTAGTTTGTTGAAATCTGCCCACGACTCTTGAAGCTCTTCCTCAAAAGTCCTAGCAGATAGGTGGTTTGTCAAATCAATAAAAATTTGTTTTACTATTCCAAGTGATTCACTTGTTTCGTAATCTAATAATTCGTAATACATAGTTTGTGTGTTTTGCTTGTTACTGTCAACAAGTGTTATGTTGTTGATGAACCATTTATAGGATGTGTTGCAAACGTTTTGTGATTATTTCTTGAAGTGCGAGAAGCACCTTAACTTCGTTTAAAGTTTTACTGTTGCAATCTATACCTGCAATAAGTTCTTCAAACTTTATCACTTGATGATTTAATTCGTGGTCGAGGTCGTAAGAATCTTTATCTACGCCTCCGCTGTATGACGGTGTTGTTCTCATTTCTTTTTTCTTTTTAATCTTAATGCTCTACGTTTGTTTTCAGATAGTCCCGATTTTACGGTTCCTGTTTTATTCCCCCAATAAGGAGGTTTAACCAATATTTCTTTTGGAACTTCTTCCCAAAGCTTTGGTAGTTCAAAGTCTAAATACTTTTCTGTTGTAATCATAACTATTTCTTTTTACGTTTCTTTTTTGGTGGTGTTCTGTTTGTGTTTCTTTTCTTTGGTGCGGATGGATTATACATTGAGAAAGGAGGTAATCCCGTATAGGGGTCTGATATTTTTATACCTCTACCTTCTTCAACTACTTCTTGGATAGTTTTTCCTACTACTGCAACACGTTCTTTTGTACCCATTTGAGCCGCCATTATAGTTGCATATAACCCCGCTGAATTACCGTGACCAACTACACCTATCTTAACATCAGCCTTTTGTCCGTCATTACCTGCAAGGTCTGTCGAACCATTTATACCACTCAATCCCATCCCGGATGTTATGGTTTGTTCCTCCTCGTTCTGCATAGCTATTGATTTTACTCTAACATATCAGCTAAATACTCTAAGACTTCTTTTGTTTTAAAATACCCCCCATTAAAAGCTTTACAAGTTGGGTTATTAGGTATTAATATTTCTTGTTCCTTAAAGTTTTTAGATAACTGTCTTAATATGATAGGTAAATTCCACTCTGCCGCAATTTCTTCAGCGGACCTTTGAGACATAGCTTCTCCCACTACGTCTATTCCATCTACATTCACCACAATAAATGGTTCGCCTAAACTTTCATCCCACCCGTGGACAAAGTTCTCTGATATTGCTTGTGCTTTGTACATAACCAACTAATTTAATACCTCTACTGCACATTCTGGACATCTCTCCATATTACATACCATCTTAATTGCTGCCTCTTGTGAAGAAGCAGTAACTGTTAACACGACACTTCCTGTATCGTGTGTTAATTTTAGTCTAAATGTTGCCATAACTTTATTTTTTATATGATTTTAATACATGTTTATACACCTCGTTAGTGTTTATCTTAAATTCTTTTGCAACTGCTGAAATAGTTTCTCCATTCTTTACTCTCGACACAATTTCAGCCACTGTGTCGGTATTTAAAGGTGGCTTACGGTTAAACCCTTGGTAGGAGGTGAAAAAAGCTGTTATATCGCTTCTTTTGAACACCATCGAACCTTTGTTGTCAACCACCTTTTCAGGCTTCAATTTGTTTTTTCGGACAAGCTGAGTAATATAGCTCACATTGTACCCAGATATTTCAGCAACTTCTTTTGTTGTAATTAAGTCTTCTGAATTCATTTATACTTCTTCTTTTGAATAAATATCAGTTGTTGTCGGATAGCCAAACAATGAACAAGGTAGAGTTACAACACGATGTATCCATCCATGCACCCAACTTCCAACAATTACATCAACAACCTTAAAACCATTTTTTCGTAATTCATCTTCCAACATAGATGTTATATCTACATCGTATTGATGTGAATAGCCAGCAGGTGCTTTATCAGTAGCGTTATATCTTTTTGCAACTTCATCAATAGAAAAGCCAAAAGCATATTTTCTTCTATCACCATAAGCATTTTTTTGGGTTAACCAAACAGTTTCTTTTCCCAACAGGTTTCTTAATGCAAGTAAAGTTTCTTTTTCGCTTTTTATACACTCTTTACGTTCATTTACAAATTGTTTAAAGTTCTTAACTTTATCAATCATTTGTCTAATTTCTTTACTCATAATATTTCGTTTTTTTTTTATGTTTATATATAAATATTTAAAATTAAATTTTCCACCGCACATTTTAAAAAGTTTTTATTCGTGTTCCAAACAAACATTCTACCTTAATAAACCGTACTGTGTATAACAAGGTGTATAAAACATAACCTATTATAGTTTAGTTGTTAATATCAAAGTTAGTGGTTAGGTTACGTTTCATACACCCGACCGTTAGGCAACATGCAAAGACTCGTAAATTACCTGTATTTCTCTACCAGTCAATGAATCTGAACTTCTATAGGGTTCTATACCAAATCTATTCATTTCGACAACTCTCTCAGTTAGTCTAAGGTTATTCCACCACAACATAGCACGTTGCCTAACATCAAGTATAGACAATTTGCTGTTCTCTGATTTAATATTTTCTGTATTCATATCTTTTGTTTTTAAAATTAAGTTTCTACTAATTTTCATGAGCAAACAGACACAAAGCCGCAAATCGTTAGTAGCAATGGTTGGAATCGAACCAACTTTATACCATCCCTCACAAAGGCTATCATCTCTGAGGGGCATCGCTGTGTAATGCAAAAACCCCACCTCTTGTTGATTGTGGGGTTGTGTGTTTTGTTGTTAGTAACAAACCATTTTGTTTGTTGGGGTGTTGGTTAATCGAGTATGATTCCAAGTTCAGCCTCCATAATGTATGCCCACAAACTTGCGGACATCGGAGTTTTTCTTTTCATTCTCTCAACTATCCGAAGCCTTGTTTGGTAGATAAAATCTTTCCCATGATTCCTGCTATACCAACTATACTTGTAATCTAAAACTCTATTGCACATAAAATAAATATTAAATTAATTCCCACTATGGGAGATAAAATGGTCTGTTCCAACCCCATAAAGAACTAGAACAAGCCATTACTTCATTACTCAACAACTCTTTGCGAGATGCCCTTCCAATAATCAAAAAATTGCCCACTTAATCGCCAAGGAAAAGCTTCAACAATAAACTGGTAAAATGAGCTAAATTCGTAGTCAAAGAAGTTATCTACTTTTTCACCCCAATCTTTTTCAACATTCTCTCTGAACTCCACCTGTTCTCGTTCAGATAACTTACTGAACCAATATGATCCTTTTTTTTTCATAATTTGACAAATTGTTGTATTAATAAAATATACCCTTCATACTCCTTAATTTGTTCTTCACTGTAATTTTCTTCAATGCCTATTTCTTTAGAGTTTAACCACTCTGTAATATCAAGATTTATACACCCTATTGAAATCTTATTATTACCACAATAAGTAACTGAGTGTCTAGAACCTTTGATGTAGATATTTTTTTGAAGATTAACACCGTCTCCAATACTTGCACCGATTCCAATATTTGCATCGATTCCAATACTTGCACCGATTCCAATATTTGCACCGTCTCCAATACTTGCACGGTATCCAATATTTGCACCGTATCCAATACTTGCACGGTCTCCAATACTTGCATCGATTCCAATACTTACAAGGTTTCCAATACTTGCACGGTCTCCAATACTTGTATTGATTCCAATACTTGCATCGATTCCAATACTTGCACGGTATCCAATACTTGCACCGTCTCCAATACTTGCACGGTATCCAATATTTGCACCGTATCCAATACTTGCACGGTCTCCAATACTTGCACGGTCTCCAATACTTGCATTGATTCCAATACTTACATTGATTCCAATACTTGCACCGTCTCCAATACGAATACCTCTACTTTCTAATTCTTCTTTTAATTCTGAAATATCAGAATATTCAAATTGGATTTTGTTCCAATTTCTGTCATGTAGGTAAATTGTTTTCATAATTTTAAATTTTAAGTATTAATTGATTTGTTTTAATTGACTTTTGGGCATAAAAAATTGGGGTACTACACCCTGCCGCCTGAAACGTAGTACCCACCAACAATTGGTCTGTATTTTCTATGAACATAACCCCCGTACGAATAGTGCGAAAATCAAAACACAAGAAAACAAACATAAATTTACTCTATATCAGTCCTTACAGACATAAAAGAAATCTATTAAGTAAACAGACTAAGAGTACACAACGAACCATAAGATTAGAGTAATGCATAGGGTTACACACCTTTGGGGATGTGAAAAGCGTACCCCCTTTGATTTGGGGTTGGGGATTTTTCTGAAAAAATGTAAGCGTTTTATCCGCCATTCTCCCAATTGGGTTTGGGGTACACTACCAATCTAACCATTATGCTCAATCACCCACTCCATCTCGGTTGTAGCTCTAAAAACTTTGCTACATTCTTCTTCATTTTTGCTATAATAGAATGCTTTTACTTCCCCATGTCTTTGGATTTCGTTGGGGTATAGGAAGTTGTTTATTACTTTTGTTGCGTCTGTTATTAGGTACTCTCCTATTGATGTTTGGAATGTTCTTGGGTATGCTTTTAGCTCTATATGAGTTGTATTGAACTTTTTGTTTCTAACTCTTTGTACTTCAAGCTTTAATTCTTTTTCACTTAATGGTTTTATCGAACCATTTTTTACCTTTGCGGGAATCCCAACCCTAATACCATCCGAGAAATCACCCCCACTTTCTTGCCATCGTACCTTAGTACTGTTGTTTTTTAGTGTTTCCACTTGTCCCAAAGACATGAAGTCCTTGTAAACTGTTGTTCCTTTAGCCATTTTCTATGATTTTTAATTGATTTATACTTATTTTGTGTAACATTTTTCGTCTATGAGACGACATTTACCACATTTTAGCCTTTAAATTGCCTATTTTATTGAAATCTCTTGCTTTAAGGTACACATTGACGGGATTATAAATTATATATTTTTCCGTTTCCCAACAAGGTAGGTGATGTTTTCTACGGATTGTTGCCGTACTTACCTCCAAAAGACCTGCTAAATCCCTTTGCTGTCTAAATATTGTGAGTTCATTCACGCTTTTTTCTACTACTCCGTACATACTTTTTAGATTTTGTGTAACATTCTTCGTCTATGAGACAACATTCTACTCTTCTTCACGTATAGCTATTGCCGTCATTGTTACGACACCTACTGGACCAACTTGTACTAGAAGAGCTGTTTTAGGTGGAACTTCAAACGCTGTATAATATTCCCCATCTATTTCCCTAGTGTGTATATCTACTCCCCACACTATGCCTTTAACCTTAAATGTTTTTGTGTCATCTTTAGATACTTTAACCATTGGGTCTCCTTTATCTACTAATGTAAATATTTCAATAGCAGCTTCCCCAGCTTCTACCTGTTCTTTAGTGAATACACTATTCTTTACTAATACAGTTCTACAAAACATACTTTAAAATTTAGTTAATGTTAATTTTTTATGGGGTAAAGCTACAAATTATATATTTAACCCCCAAACAATAGGGCATAAATATTCCAGCACACACCACTCCCATCTAAAACTGCTGCCGTTTACTGCCAACAATCCCCACTATAAAGCGGGGAAAGCTTTTATTTCTTCTTCAATTCACGCTTAAATCTCTCACGAGAGTTCTCGGCTGAGCGATTTACATCTAATCTCCAGGATAAATACACAGCAACAACTGCTACACCTAAAAACAATAGGTTACAAATTTGGTCCAATTCTAGTTCCATAGTTAAAAATTTATTTGGTTTTTAAAAATAAATATACTACCTTTGGCGAAAGGTAGTATAAAGAAATTTCACACCCCCATATTTTACTGAATACAACAAACCCCACGAATTTTATTCAATGGGGTTATTTTATATCTCAGAAAATTATTATACCTTTGCCAAAGGTATAGCGAAAAGTTACACTACACCCATATAGGGATTAGTTAGATCCCACCACCGAAATCAATCTACATGGGTACACTACACACCAATCCACAAACCATTGCATTACATGTTTCCACTGCTGGAACTTGCGGATTGGATATAGCACACCCATACAACAAACCATTATTGTTGAGTGGTGGGAATAAATTCTTTTTGATTTTTGCATCCCAATCAAGGCTGGAATATGCTTTTGATAGCGGCCCCCAATCTAATGATTACCTTATGTTATTCAGTAACCAACAGGCACACCCCGCCCAATAACAATTGGTTCGTATCAACCAACCGCCTGAGCTAAACATCATATACCACAAACGAAGCTAGACAACACATTCACATAATGGCACAATACTCCCATTAATAGAACTCTAAGTTAGTCTACTACTCCCATGGTATAAAACAATATATTGCACTACTTTTTCAAGGTAGTAACAAAAGTGTTCTCTCAAATTTCACGGCACTTGACTAAGTTTCTTTTTATACACAAATGTTGAGGCAAAGCAAAAACATTGCTTGTAAAATTTCTTTTACACAAGTTACCACAACTCAAAAAACATCCTTTTAAGTGAATAAAACTAAATCTAATTAGTTACATTAAAGCATACAAGTTATAACAAACTCCAAAATACGCCCGCCCTACGGTCTTATGTGCGTCAGATTTTTAAGCTTCAGTTCTTGTATCTATATTTCAAAGAAGAGCATAAAAAACAACTTTACAAAAACTTTTTTTGTGGTAATTTAACTAACTGTTTCAATTACCTTGTTTTTTATGCGATAGTGGTTCTACTAACTGTAGCCTCCTGCCACTACCTAAAATCTGCCCCTTATAAACGTCTCAATGTTGTATAAGGATTATTTAATTGCATTCACTTTTGAATGCCTTAAAATGAAAATAAAGGGCTATATTTCAAGCCCTTTGAGTAACCTATTAAGCCACTGATGAACTATCCACTAACTCTAGCTCATTAACTACCGTTTCAATCTGTTTTTCAATACCGTAAAATTTAGCAATTTCAGGGGTAAAGTCAAGCATAAATTTTTCAGAACTTTCGTTGAAAATTAACGTTTTTGTAATTATGTCATTTTGCCCTTTAAGTTTCTTAATTTTTACCTTGTAAGGGCTAACAAGTTCTAGGAACTTTGTAAGGGCTTCACTTTGTGTTAAAATTTCTTTTTTGTATTCCATTAACAGATCATTTATTTTTTGCCCACGCTCTGAAATTAACACTTTGTCGCCATCGTTCGCTAACTCGTACACTTTACCAAAAGTGTAAAGGATGTCAATGGAATAGAAGCCCACTTTTTTAAGTTGCCCTATGAATTGGTTCACATTCATTGAGCCAATCAAATTGGTAGGCTCGAATTTTTTACCCTTAACACTTTTTAACAAAGTAGTGTTATTTTGAATAGCCTTGAATACTGAATATATGCCCTTATGTTCTATTTTTGCATTTTGTTTTTCAAGTTTCAATAATTCGTTGTCAAAGCCCTTTGAAATGTCTAGACTTTTTAAAGCCTTGCTTTGTGCCTCAAATGTGAAATTATTAAAAAGATTCTGTTTAGCTTCAATGTCTTTTGACGTTGCGTTGATGCCTATTTTTTTTAGGACGTGAATTTTTTGGCTACTGTTAAGCCCTGCAAAAATTGCTAAATTTTTCATAATAAATAAAATTAAATAATTAAATAAAAATAGTTATATAATTGGCTTCGTTGCCTCTCGTTTGTAAAAGTAGGTATTAACTTTGGATTATAAATGTTAAATAATGTTAAATGTTATAAGTGCTTTAAAATCAGATACTTATAAGATTAATTAGTTTATATTTCTTTAAATCAGTAGATTATAAATATTATTTATAGTTAATAGGTTAAATATAGCTTTTGTCTATGTTCTTTAATTGGGTGCTAAAAAATATCTTTTTTCCTTTGGTTCCGAATTTTTCAAAGGTAGGGCTAAAAACTGTTTGTTCTAATGGTTCCGAAATTAATATCTTAATATAGTTGTTGTTTATGTTCTTTAATTGGGTGCTAAAAAATATCTTTTTTGTGTATTCGTATTTTTTTTAGTTCCATTTTTTGAAAATTTTACTTTCTAACTGGTAGGGGGTACACCCAAAGAAACCCCAATAAGGGGGGAGAGTGAATGGGTAGGTGGTGTCGCTCGTATTTACGCTTACAACTTTTTGCCCCAATTGACTATCATTGACTATCATTGATTTATTGTGCCCCAAAAAATTTAAGTAGGTATTGTTTCAGCCCCAATTGTTTTTAGGCTTCTCCAAAAAATTAGATACCCCGAAATTAAAGAGTTCCCCGATTGACTGTATCTATTACTCTACCTTCCCTAACTTACTCCCTTTAGTTCTCTCTCTTAACTATATATCTCCTTGTTGGTGTTATATTAAGTGTTTTGGATTTGAATTAATTGTTTTTCACTTAGATAATGTCTATGTAATTTTAGTCTTTATAGATTTTTTCTATGGTTGTTTTGGGGCGAACCATCTTATCAGCGGGGTGGGGTATACCCAAAAAACACACGAATAATTTGGTTCGTTTCGGGCATGGGGGTAGAAAAATTTTTATAAAATGTGCCGTAAAACCCATCCATTAAGTTGAGTGGGATTTTTCATTTTTCCATAACAAATATTCCAATAATGTTATTAAAATATTATGTATTGTTTTCAACAAGAAATAAGTATTATGTTTGCGTATAAATTTTTTATAAATAAAAGATATTGCGAATTCTAAAAGCAGTAATCGGATTAAATCCGTTTTTCCTAATATAATTTATCAAATATGTTATCACAAGGAGTTTCAACACTTACATTTGAAGAAAGAGAATACCTTTACAAAGAAGTGTGTAAACAAATACAAGACAATTCAAAATCATTAAATAAAGCCGTTAAAGACTTAAAAGAATCTAATCCCACCTACAGCAATTCTCCTATTGAAACACTGAGAGGTGCTTATTATGCTTTTAAAAAAGCTACTTTAATGGGTACTTTAGAACAATACAAATATCGTATTAATGTTGCAAAAATCGGCTCATCAGGTGTTGAAGAAGCTTTGGCTGAACACAGTGCGTTGAAAGACCATTGTGAGGAAGAGGGTATTCCAGTAGAAGCAGTAAAACATTATTGGCATAAATCTGAGAAGTTCTCCGTTTTTACCAAGAATACGAACCAGATTCAATTGCTCGATGCAGTGGACGAGTTAATCGATAAACATCTTAAAAACCCTGACAATAAATTTACCTTCCCAAAAACAAGAGTAAAAAGTAAAACCAAAGCAATTAAGCTAGTGCTTTCAGATATGCATGTGGGACTTGACCCAAACCCCAACAATGCTGGTTTGTATGATTACACCTACAACTCGGAAGTATTCAATGAAAACCTAAATAGAGCTTTTGAATCTGTGCGTAAAGAATATCTACAACACGGTAAAGTAGATACACTTTTCTTATTCGATTTAGGAGACGGTTTAGATGGTTGGAATGGTGAAACTACAAGGGGTGGTCACAAATTAGATCAGAATATGAGTAACACCCAGCAGTTTCAAACTTATGTAGAAGGAAAATTAAAATTGATTAAATCTTTTATTGAAGCAGATTTCGCAGATAAAATTTGTATCCGTAATGTTGTCAATTGTAATCACGCAGGAAGTTTTGGGACAATTGCTAACTGGACTATAATGAGGTTGATCGACACATTGTATGGAGAAGATAAAGTTGAATTCCATATCCTGGAGAGATTTATGGAACACTTCACTTACGGACAACACTGTTTCATACAAACTCATGGTAAGGACCATAAATATATGAAGAGAGGTTTACCAATGCAACTTGATGCAAATACAATTAACTTTATCCGTAACTATATTGACAAGTACAACATCAATTCAAAATATATCCATGTAGAAAAAGGAGATTTACATCAGGTAAATTACGAAAAATGTCCTACCTTTGACTACAGAAATTATATGTCATTTGCTCCTCCGTCTGTTTGGGCACAACACAATTTTAATGGTGGGTATTTCGGGTACTCCATACAGGTGATAGATAAGAACAGTGGCTATATTTCTCACTCAGATTACTTTTTTGAAGAATAATAAACTATAAAAATGAATAATTATACTGTTTACTTTGAAATTTTCGGTAAGAAAATGAAAGTGGAAATTAAAGCAAAGTCAAAACAACAAGCTGAAGAGGTTGTGAAATCTAAAATTATCTTCCATAAAATAGAAGATAATACTGTTGAAAATTTATTTGGTGGATTATTTAAAGACATATTCAAATGACAAAAAAGGATTTAGAACTAATAAAATATTATCAAAAGTGGAGACGTGATGATAATAACGATCCGCTAACACGGCTGCCAATGCCAAACGCAAGAGAGGTAGGGATGGCTTTGGACAAAATGATTGCTTACTGTGAAACAAACTTAAATGATAAAAATGACAAGAAGAGAGACTAAACTTTACAACCTAGCTATGGATTGTTACAGAGAACTTTACAAAAAAGCTACACCATCAGCAGATTTTGATGACCTAGTTGCAAACGCACCTACAAATGAGGGTGGGCAAAAGATGATTGACTACAATGCTTATGAACTTGATTTTGACGAATATAATGATATTGTACAAAAGTATATCAAAAAGGGCAAGTTATCGCACTTTGAAGAGCGTGGTTTTAGATTTGAGATGGCTTTAGGCTCTGGTCCAAGAACTAAGATGAGACTTGATTATAAAGAAAAATAGTTTACAGTAAATTGTTTACTGTAAACTTACCAGTAAGTAACTTACTCCTTAGTGAGTTGAAACAGATATTATATTTTTTGATACTAAATTTGTACCAATTACTTTTGAACTTTATTAATACTAAAAATTTTTAAGATGAAAACAGGTTATAAAAACCCAAATTTAAGGAAAGACAATTTTGAAGATGTAATTCCTACATTCAAAAGAAATTCACAAGCGGATCAAGGAGAAATTTTTGTAAGCAGAGAGACTGAAAAAGTATCTTTTAAAAAAGGTATAAATGAAATTGTTAACTTAGAGGGCTTACCTTCATACACCCCCAACACGTTATTACCTACTTATGCTGACCATACAGCGGCAGCAGCAGCAATAACCGTATTACTTGGTGCAGTAGCTGGTAACACCTATCTTTACCACAATCAAGCTACTAATTCTATTGGAGCTGTTAGATTGTAAACTACCCCGATTAAGGGGTATAAATAGTAAGTCATGAAAAAAGACCCTAGATTAGCAAGAGCAGGGGTAAGCGGGTATAATCGTCCAAAGAAAACTCCAAGCCATAAAACCAAGTCTCACGTAGTTGTGGCTAAAGAAGGTAGCAAAGTTAAGCTCTTGAGATTTGGTCAGCAAGGGGTTGTAGGTGCTGGAAAGAACCCAAAAACAGCTAAAGACAAAGCTCGTAAAAAATCTTATTACGCTAGACATGATGCTCAGGGGGCTAACCCAAGTAAATTAAGTCCAAAATATTGGAGTCACAAGGTAAAATGGTGATAATAAATAAGTTATGATAATAGATAAAAAGTATAATAAGATACGAGTATTTAAAGGGGGATTTGCCGAATTTTACAATCCAGATGTTATTGGGAATATTCGTCATTTTAAAAATGATTTGGGTGAATACGGAGTAGAGGTTGACATTATTGGAGATGGTAGATGTAACCGTGATTCGTTTAAATTCTTGTTGAAGAACGTTACAAACCAGATTACGTGGACCGATGATATAGCAGGGGTAAATACTGCAGTTGATACAATTGCTTCGTGGGCGGATGTTTCAGCTACTGGATTAGCAACAGAAACAACTCTTCAAGAAATTAATTTAGGTATTCCAACTACACTTGGGCAGAAGAATATGACAAACAGTATGCCTGTTGTTATTGCATCGAACCAAAATAATGGGTACAACACTCCGGGTTTTGTCCGAGTGACAGGCTCAGGGACACTCAACTTCACCATACAAAGCTTTGCCGTTGCCAACGTGGGGATAGCAAATGGTTTGTTACTTGGGAACACAATAAAGAAAGGAGAAATATTAGAATTTGAAGCAGCAACTTTCTATGTGTATGCGGCTAATACAATCACTTATGATGCCTCTGGAACTGAATTTCTAATTACTTATAATACTTAATATGGCTGTTAGAATAAGAACATTAGTAGTTGGAACAAGTAGTTCTCCAATTGTCGTTGCCGATTATAACTCCTTACCTTCTCCTAGTACAGTGCCTGGGCAATTTTACTGGTGTTCTGCAGGTGTAGGAGCTAGTTGGAGACCTACATGGTTAGGAGGTACATATTATAATGCTGGTATGTATTATTCAAATGGAACAACCTGGGAATTTACTCCTATCCCATACAATGCAGATCAAGCCACAGTTGATGCTGGAACAAATGATGATCAGTTTTTAACACCTAAAACTTTCAATGACAGTTCTCAATTATCGGGGAAAGCTGATTTATCAGGTGCTACTTTTACAGGAAATATTTCAGCTAGTAATTTAGCAAACACAAATACAGGAGATGAAACACAAAGTTCTATTCTTTCAAAGTTAGGTTTTTTCAAATATCAAATAAATACTGAATCTGTAACAGTTAATACGGTAGTTGAAACGATAGTTGGAAATATTTTAATTCCAGCGAATAGCTATACTTCAAGTGGTGGAAAATTTGAATTTAATATGTTTGCAATAAAAACATCAACAGTTGGTCAAATAACATTTAAAGCGTATGTTAGTCAAGTTAGTAATAATATTGGTTCAGCCACTCGAATAGCAACTACTGGAGCGCTAACGCTTAGCGCAAGATACACTCCTTTTAGAAGAAAAATGAATTTTGACGGAACTAATTTAACTGGATTATCTTTTTCAAGTGGAGCTGTGACAGATGATGTTACAAATACTGGGATTCAAGGTTCTTTACCTTTCGACAACACAGTAGATAATTATTTAATTTTCACTATCACTTTAGCTTCATTAAGTGATAACGCTTATTTAAAATTTGCAGAAATAAAAAACTTCTAACTATGTACACAATAATCGAACTTACTACCGGTCGTGCCCTTTTTTCTAAATCTGATGATGAAACTTTAGAAGGACAGACTGCGACTGAAAAAGTGTGTATGATTGATAATCCAGATGGTAAAGAAATTTATTTTAATTTTGAAACTCAAGAATTTTACTTAACAGAATAATTTTACCCTAATATTGATCCACCTAAGACTACTAAAATGATCATAAAATGCACTAATAAGAGTTGTCCTATCAAGGATAAATGTAAAAGAAATGTAGCCAAAGATGCTCCATCAGAACAGAAATACAATTTCTTCCAATACGAAGCGGTGAAAAACAAAGAAGGTATTATCGTGGGTTATATCTGCCAATTTCAAAAGTTTGTTTGATATTAGTAAAATATCTTTCAATCGTGCTTGTTGACATAAAAGTTTCAGAAGTCTTACCGTTTAGTATCGAGAAGTCTTGTAATGGAAGCAAGTAATGCTCAGAAGCTAAGTATTTTAAAATAGATACCCCAAGCTGTTGCGACATATAACCTTCTAAATCACTTCTAGTAAATGTCATCCTATTTGCATCAATGCGATACTCCGTACTATATTCTTTATTTTTTATACTGAAAAACCCCCTATCTATTTCTTTAATCTCAAAAGCGCTGTTTGCATTATGTTTTATCCAACCAATTAGATGTTGTTCTTGGAGTAGGTAGTAAATGTTTTTACACACTTGTGGCTCAAGTGTTATGCTGTCCAAAGTCTTGAATATTATATCTTCCCCTTTCACATACAGGGGTTTCAAACTCTTAATATGAGAGATTAAGTTTTTCTCAGATTCGTCACTTAAATTGAAGTCACTTCTTATCGGTTCCATAATTAAAATTCTTGCTCTAATACAATACCATATTTTTCAAATATTTGTTTTATCTTCTCGATATGCACTCCATTGAATCGAATTGGACTTGATATTACTTCTTGTTGTTCATCAAGTATTTCTTTTAGAAGTTGTTTTCCACGGAGCAAGAAATCAAGTGGTATTACAGCAGGTTGAGAAGAAAAACTTTCTTTTGGAAGTACTGTAACAGATTGTAGCTCCTTTAAGTCTTTCAAGAATATTTTGTGCATATCATCTGTCCAAGGTGGAAGACTGTTGAGTGTTTTATCTCCTTTCATCTAACTGTTTTAGGGCAAATATTCGTGTATGTTTTTAGAAAAATACTTAAAAGACTCTTCTGCCTCGTCATGCTCTTCTTTTATACTCCCTGGAGTTATCCAACTAACTAGGAGATCAAACCTTAGTTTTACTTGAGAATATAATGGTTCATAGTCATCTCTCTCAGACAAGTCAGCTACTTGTGCTAATAAAAAGTCGATTTTCTCAAATAATGGGTGAGATTCAGATACATCTATAAATATCCCCACAAAACTTTCAGGAAGTGCTTCCTTATCATCTTTTATGATATAAATGTTAACTAATTTTTGTCTATAATCTTTTAGATAAGTATAGTCACTTTTCTTTGCTATTACGTAATGTGTCATATTTTTTAATTTTAAAAGTGGTGGTGTGTTGGTTAGCTCATTTCCAACCTCTGTGTTTGTTCGGAAGTTCTCTCTCCTTGGTAAGCATTATAGAGTACCACCACTTAGGCCTATTAATTCACTTATTTTTTAAAAGTGAGCGATTTTAAAATCTCATCTTTTAATTCAGGTAGTACAGAAATATTTGCTGCAACTTGTACTAACATTTCATATACAGTGTCTACTCCGTTACCTTCTACTAAATCTAAAAGCACTGTGTAAATAGATGCATCTTCGTAGCAACCTGCTTCTCCACTCCTCAGTTTTTCTAACTGCAATTGTTGAAACTTTTCATCTTTCATAGCGTATTAATTTAAAGGTACAAAATCTCCACTATGAGCTGGGTTCACTACAAGGCATTCGGTTGTAAGCAATAAAGCAGCAATTGAAGATGCGTTTTCTAATACTACTCGTGTTACCATTGCAGGATCAATTACTCCGAACTCAATCATTGAACCATATCTTTCTTCTCGTGCGTCATACCCAAACTCGAAATCCTTCGCCTCGAATATACGTTTGATAACCACGTTGGAATCAACACCAGCGTTGTCACAAATGGTTTGTATTGGAACCGACAATGATTGCTCAACAATCTGAACTCCCAACTCAAAATCATTTGTAGGCTCTTTGGGAGAATGTAAAACTGTCATTGCATTGAACAACATAACTCCTCCTCCAGGTACGATACCCTCCATAAGCGCAGCTTTCGTAGCAGACAATGCATCGATTACTCTATCTCTCTTTTCAGAAACTTCAATGTCACTGTACCCACCAACAGAAATTACAGCAATTGCTCCAGTAAGTTTTGCGATTCTTTCACGTAATCTTTTCTTACCAACTTCCTCTGTTTCAACTTCCAATTGTCCTTTCAACTCTTCTGCTCTAAAAGCAATTGCTTCTTTCTCTCCAGCTCCGTTAACAAGTAAGGTAGAATCTTTTCCAACAGATGCTGTGGTAGCAGTACCTAAGTGTTCTGCAGTAACATCTGCAAGAGTTAACCCCTTATCCTCAGAGATTACAGTTGCAGCTGTGATAACCGCAATGTCCTCATAAATTGCAGAACGCTCATCTCCAAATCTTGGACCACGAATCGCAGCAATTTTCAAAGCGCCTTGCATCTTATTTGCAGCTGATAACGCTAACGCACCTTCAGTTACATCATTTGCGATGATAAGCAAAGAACGGTTATTTTTCATTGCAATATCAATTGTTGACATCAAATCGTCAAACAACGATATTACACCTTCGTAGATAAGAATAAGTGGGTTCTCTAATTCAGCAGTATTTTTAATCGTATCTGTAACGAAATATGGAGATAAGTAACCTCTGTCAATCTCAATTCCATCAACAACACTTACAGTCGTTTCCGTAGAGTTGGAATCCGCCACGGTGATAATACCATCCTCACCAACAACATGGTTCGTATCTGCAATAAGTTTACCAAGCTCTGCATCACCATTAGCAGCAATAGTGGCTACTTGTATAGTTTTCTCTAAATCACCTTTAATTGGAATAGCACGCTTTTGAATTTCATCTACAACTACTCTTACAGCAGAGTCAATACCACGTTTCAATTCCATAGGGTTAGCACCATTTCTTACAGCTTCCATCCCTAGTGTTGCAATACATTGAGCAAGTACACACGAGGTACTGGTCCCGTCTCCCACTAAGTTATCAGTCTTAGATGCAACTGCCTTTACAATGCGTACACCAAGGTTTTCACGCTCTTCTGGAAGAAATATAGCCTTAGCTACCGTAACACCGTCTTTTGTGATTACAGGGTCTCCAGCTTGCTGTGAGATAACAACGTTTCTACCTCTTGGTCCTAACGTTACTTTTACTGCATCGGCTAGAGCATTTACTCCAACCATCAGCGACTCTCTAGCGTCTTCTTTATAATATAACTTTACCATAACTTAAAAAATTCCGATTACATCTGCTTCACGCATGATTATGAACTTACCTTCTTCCAACTCGATTTCCATTCCTGCAACTTTAGTGAACATAATTCTATCACCTTCTTTTACTACAAGCGGTCTTTCTACTTGGAAATCACTTACTCTTACAATTGTCCCTGTAAGTGGTTTGTTGCTGGTTGTTGTATCCGTAACTACCAAACCATTTTTAGGTTTAGCAGGTTCGTCTTTTTTGACGATAATTCTATCCGATAAAGGATTAAATTTAATTCTTTCCATTTTTATTGTTCCGTTTTTGTTTTCGATTCCATCGTATCTGCCCATCAAATTTCCTTCGTAAATCATAAACTGATTTATTGGAAGTCCAGGTATATTCATCAAATACAGAGATAGATATAAAACTACATCTCCTTCTTGTACCGTGGTTGTATCTGTACCGATTGATTTTACAACACCAATTCTCATTGGATTATGTCCCCTCAATTTTTCAGATATTCCCCAAGTACTTGATAAACCTTTTACATCCGCTTTTGTTGGTGCAAATCCGATCTCTTCTATTAAAATATTACTTCTAAGTACTTTCATTTTAATGTGTTAAGAAAGTATTGTCGGCTTACCGACAGTACTTATAGGTTTTTAATCTTGTTCTTCATCAACACCATCACCCGACTGGGTAATTTGGTTCGTATCCTCTACATCTACAAAAGGAAAGATATCTACTAAAGGTGTTACTACAACTCCATCAATAGTGTAATCAATCATAAGAGTAGATAGACTTTCTACAAGACGATCATTCGCTTCTTTTACTGATTCAGCACCAATCAAGAATGTGTTTTTGATCTTCTTTTTCTTACCTCCCTCATCGTCCATTTTGTCGTAGGATACAACACCTTTGTACCAAACATCTGCATCATCATAAGCAAAGATGTCGTGGATATCTGTACGTGCAATTGAAAGCACTATAAACTCACCACGTATTATTGAACCTAACTCCTCATATATTCTTGCTTCTGCATCCGTGAATGACACTGCGGCTAATAAGTATGGCTCTGTTACACGAGCAAAGGTTCCATCCTCTTTTTGCTGTGTGTATTTTACTTTTACGGTAAACCACGAATTTCCTGTCATATTTTATTTATTTGAAATTAAAAATTGTTTTGATACATCAACAATATACCCAGACTTTTTAAGGAAGTTTCTACCAATTAAGTATTTAAAAGGCATTTTACTTCTATCAGAAAGCATCACATGAATGTTATACTTGCTATCTCCCAATGAAATTTCTATTTTTATTGTGTATCTTTTTTGAATGTGTCCAAAAGAACTCTTAACCTTCACCATCTTGTAATCAGAGTATACAAAAGTGTTTGTCCTATTACCTACCCAAAAATAAAGCTTTTTGTTTTTCTCTTTTATGCCCCCTGCTCTAATAGATGTACCAAATGCACCTGTATCTATTTTTCCAACAACACTTTTTATTTTTAATTTTGGGAAACAAAATACTTCACTTTTTCCAATCACATTCATGTGAAAATTGTTATTTAGTTAGAAGGGTAAATAATCATCAACCTCCTCTACAGCCGGTGCTTTAACTGGTGCTGCCTTCTGAGTTGTATTTGCTTCCTGTGCTGGTGCATTAACTGGAGCTTCCACTTCCATAATTGGTGCTTGAGGGGTTGATGCCACTGTGCCAGTAAAATTACTTTTTGTAGCTTTTGATGCTAAAGCTAAAAACTGGTTAGACCAAAACTCTTTAACGTTTGTGAAATCTTTATCCATTTCACCACTTGGTTTTTTATACTCAACTGGTTTTGGTTGGTCTTCTACTGGGATAGCCCACTCACACTTATCACCATCTGCATATTTTAAAGATGCATTAACATACTTTTCGTCTTTGATCCAAGCACTGATTTCAACTTCTCTTGTTAAATCTGCACCAATCAAACTATTGATAATTGCAAAAAATGGTCCAGATAATGAAGCCTCGATTTGACAGATACCGTCTGAATCTGTTAATTGAATAACAAGGATTTTACTTTTCTTCCCTTCCCATTCAAACTCTTTTTGTCCTAATTTGGTAATCCAACCTGTAATGTTGTTAAACCACTCTGATGCGACATACTTTCCGTCTGCACCTTTTGTAACTTCACAGATAGCTCTTCTTCCAGCTTGATCTGCTTTGTCAGCTTTTGCCACGATACGAAAGAATCTCATGTTCTCTCTGCTTGCATTATTTGCTCCCATAACTTATTTATTAATTAAAATTTTCAACAAAACTAATACTATATTTTAAATAACCAACAACTTTTTTATAAAAATTGATATTATTTTTAATTTTTTACCCCATTATCTCGATAAAAGTTGTTCCTTGTGCTACTCTGCGAACTTTGAATGGGTATCCGAGGTTCAAACCAATTAATGCTAGTAGGTACATTGTGAATAATAATGGCTTGCGGAGCAATCTAATAGTTTGTAGCATACGTAATTTTTAAATAAAACGCTATAAGTGCTGCATCAATAATTCCATCTTTTGTTTTGAGGAATTTTTGTTTTGGGAACAGCCTGGTAATTGCAAGGAAAGACATTCCTTTAGTGTTCTTCTTTCCTTTAGCATCGAACAAGACTGGTATTCCATTCCAAGCGACTTTTTGCCAAGCTTTTGGTTGCACTTTTATCCAAGATAATTCAGCACCTACTATCAACCCTTCGAGTGTACCTAGTACTCTTCCAAATGTAAAGTTAGAGGATGCAGACGAACCAAATATGGAGTGTACGTCTTCGATAGCTACAAGGTGTTTTTCGGACGAGTACTTTTTTAGTATCTCCAAAAGTTCTGGTCCATTTACATCGTTTTTACCAACTCGTGGAATTGCGTAAGTTGTCACTTCATTTGTCTCTGAGTCGAGCACAGATATTCCTCCAGTTAATCCTGGATCAATCCCAATTAAATATTTTATCATAGTGGTTTTAATTTTAGTCCAAAGTCTAAATAGAAAGCTACTTGATTCTCATCTTTTGTTTGTAGAACTTCTTCGAGTGTTGGTACAAACCATTTATGCGTGGATGGTGTTTGATTGTCGTCAAAATCGTAAATGCGATTCATAAAATTTCCACACTTCTCGCAGTCAACAAAAAATGGTATAGCTCCGTAGATATTCAACAAACTAATTACTCTGTGTCCACAAGCGCATCCGAATACATAGTACTCAGGTTTTACTTCTGAACCGAATAGTTTAGAGTTTGATACTAACTTGAATTTTGATGTAACTTCTTCTTTTGTCATTTTAAGAAAGAACTTTAATTGTGTAACTTAAAAAGTCAGTTCAGCAACACCTTGTTGCTCTTTAATTGCTTTCTCAATCTCATCAGCGGTTGGTTCATTCTTCTGAATGAACCCAAGTAGGGTTTGTGATCTCGGACCACCTATTTTGTACGTAACGTGTACTTGAAAATGTTTCATGCTAATTCTGGTATTTGGTTCTGTTCTTCAATTATTTCTGCTCTCAAATTGTGGAGTTCTAAATCTACCTTGGTTGCAAGTCGAAAACGTTTGGAGTGGAATGCCTTGTAGTTTTTGACGCTTGATAAATCAATCTCTTTCAAAACATATCCTATCGCCATATTTTGGCGGACCATTTCTAATCTTTCAACTACGGTGTAAATTTCTTCTTCCATAATCCACTTATCAACTGGAAAATCTGCTGGACGCTTCTTAGCGTTAATACAAACAACAAGGAAATTCATTTTAATTCGATTCCATAGTTTTCGAGCATGTATCTCTTTATTCTTCTCGGTTTCCAGCCTTTAGTTATCTTTTTATCAACTTCTGCTTTAAGCTGTTGCTGATAAATAGCATCATTGTTGGTAGCCAACTCCGAATCACTTTTAACTGTTCGGAGTACTCTTCTCATCTCTTCGATGTCGTTATTCGGCAATTTGTTCGATGTCGTCATATACGCTTATGTTTTTTCTGATTATATCTTCAATTTCTTCCATTAACTGTGGGTTGTCTCTTAGGATATCTTTTGTTGCTGTGATGCCATTTCCAATCTTAACTCCTTGGTAAGAGAACCATGATCCGCCTCTCTCTATAAGTCTTGTTGCAACTCCAAGTGTAAGAATCTCACTTGCCTTATCAATACCTTCTCCAAACTCAATCGTAAATTCACATTTTTGAAAAGGTGGTGCTAACTTGTTTTTAACTACTTTACAAGAGGAAACTATATTCTGAACTACTTCATCAACTTTATCACCTTGCTTTTTTCTCATATCAACTCGTGTAGATGCGTAAAACTTCATTGCGTTCCCACCGGTTGTTGTCTCTGGGTTTCCAAACATAACACCAAGCTTAGAACGTAATTGGTTTGTAAACAAAAGAGTTGTTTTTGTCTTATTTGCAATACCAGTTAATTTTCGCATAGCTTGAGACATAAGTCTTGCGTGTTTCCCCATTTGAGAATCACCCATCTCACCTTCAATCTCTGACTTTGGTGTTAATGCAGCTATTGAGTCTATAATTGCAATACTAATTCTGCCAGATGAAATAAATGTCTCTAAAATCTCTAACCCTTGCTCACCATTATCTGGTTGAGAAATCACTACATTTTTCATATCTAATCCCAAGTTCTTGCAATATCTTCTGTCAAGTGCGTGTTCCGCATCTATAATCAATACTTTTTTATCTGGAAATGCCTTTTGGGCTTCAACTGCAGAGCTTATACACAAAGTTGTTTTACCGCAATTATGGACAATAAAACCATTTGCTACATAATTGTGGTAAGGGTCTTCGCATTTTATATCAAAAACTTCTTCTTCCCCTACGTAATCAATAGAAACTATTTGTTTTGGGACAGATATAAATCTCAGGTTATTGTGCCTTTCGTTAGCGTGTATTTTACCGTGGTCAGAAGAAGATATTAAACATAAATTTTCTAGTGAATTATTTGTGATGTCCTCATCAATGTGGTGTATATGATGTTTTTCGGGTATTGTAAGTAATTTTGAAGCCTCTTCGCTTGGACCACTGTTAAGTAATTTCACAAAGTCCTTATAATCATAACCATTCATGTTTGCTTCAAATATAGCTCTCGATACATGGTTTCTATAATATGTGCAACCATTTACAATTTTCTGTTTCCAAGATGGATGGTACTTTACAAAAACCTCTTTATAGTACTTATATTGATACTCATCAACTTTAAATGTTGTATTATTATGTATGTGTACAATATCTCCAGCAACTAAGTTCCCTAACATTGTATATTTACTTCCATCATAAAACTTGTGATCTAACGTAGCTTTTATCTGCATCCCATTTTCAAGCAGTACATTGTAAACAGGTTTCACTCCATTATACACAACATCTTTTATTTTTATATGTTCTATCCTATTCATTTCATTTATACAAGGAACTGTGTAAAAATCCCCTTCTAATGGATTTATAAACCTAGCATGTCTTTTTGTTAGGGGCAACTTATTAAACTTCTCAAATAATAATTTTAAAGTACCACCTTTTTTATTTCTAAGTTTTCCACACTCTTTTCTCAAGGCGTAGGGGATAAAAGTATCACCCGACAAGCAAGATTCTGGTCCATAAAGCTCTGCTATTTTACCTACCCCCCAACCACCACCTAAAGCAAGGTCAAGTGAAAGTGATCCTGTTTTTAGCCTCTCAATATCTAATATAGCATCGCCATCTTGTACTGCTTCTGCACCATACTTCTTATTTACCTCCTCTAGAGCTGCTAAGAATGGATCTTTTTTAACCTCTGTTTCTTTTGCCATTTTTTATTTCTTTTATGTGATTTTGAATTGTTTGGTAATTTACATCGAAGCCGTTATTGTGTTTCTCCCATGCCGATTCGGACATACAGATAAAAATTGGTTCGTTATCAATATCCAACGTAATAGACACTGTCTTACCAATAGTCTCTATACTAATACCACCTTCTGATATTTCTACTTTCAATTTAGGGGAAAGTTTTAACTCCTTACCAAATCTACCAGTATCTACTGCTGACTTGTATTTTAAGACAAATTGTTTTCCTTCTTCCATTCTGTTAATTCTCTAGTGTATAATAGTATGTTGGTTTTATTATTTCTTAAAAATATCTCTGCTAATCTCCTTGTTGGAAAAGGATAGCCTACTTCTATATCCTCTTGTTTAAAAACCTCCAGATTTCCGTGTTTGTTTAGTAACAAACCATAGGCTTCTTCAAAGGGTTCGGCCACATTCTCAACATACATTTTATGATAATTTCTCCATGTATCCAATACTGCAGATATAAGAGCTACCTTTTCTTTTCTAAAACTACGTGATCTTATTATATTTTCTTCAAATAAAGATTCTAAAAGGCTTTTTTTGCTTTCACAAGCTGTTTTATACTTACTTCCTTCTATTGGAAGTAGACCTAATTCATCCATAAATGTCTTTACCGTACCTGTGGTTGTATAGAACTCAAACTCTTTTTTATCTCCCTCTTTGTTTTGCCGAGTCTCGTATTCCTTACAAAAACTGTGCATATCAAAACACACCCCTTTTGAAATGGGTTTTAGTGTTTGTGTCTTAGATGGGATTTCAACTTCTTTTTTATCCGGAAAAAATATGTCATCTTCCACTTTAGATAAATACTTAAAATAAGAATCTTTGAGGTCATCTAGTAGGTCTTTCGGAATATCTTTGTCTCCAAACAAAGAGGACACAAACTCATCTGCTAAGGCATTTTTATTTCTTTTTCCTCTCCTCACCCAACCAGCCAATGAATTAACAAGTGGTGATATATCTTTTCTGTTTTTAGCCTTATCGATAATTTCTTTTGTAATATCTAAGCTAAAAAACTCATTAACTTCTAACTCAAGTTCTTTTTTAATACCCTCAAGATTATTTTTTATATTTTCTCGAATCTCTCTGAAATTTTCTATAAGCTCGTTTACTCTTTCTGTATTCATTTTCACTGGTTTTTATTTTTACTTTTTAATTCTTTGTTTGCTATTTTAATGACTTTCTTAACACTCTTTGCTTTGATTATCTTTGCAATTGATATTACGTCATTAGGTAACTCTTGGGAAGTTATTAACTTCTTTAGTACTTCATAATCTTTGGTTTTCATTGTTTTGTATTAATATCATCTACTACATATTCTGAGGAAATTTCACCTAAAAAGTTTATAAGCATTTCTTTTATATTATTTTGTATCAAAATCCCAGTTCGCAGATATCTTATGTAAAAATCATTTTTATCTTTAGACTGATTACTAGATTTATAAAAAGCACCTTCAAACAACTCTTCTTCCAAGGCATCTTCTAATTCTTTAATCTTTTCCTTAGTATCTTCTATATTTCCTTTTACAACTTCTATAAGGTCTGAAAGTGTTTCCATAGTATATTTTTAATCTCTTTGCAAAGTGACCCCGACTCGAACAGGGTTTTTGAAGATTAGTCTCTTTCGGCCACGTTGTACACACGCTATAATCTTCAATGTTTTAACCGAGATAAACTATCACTTCTCCAACGGTTGTAAACCAATACTATTGATTTTAACATCACCGTAAGTTTCATAAAAACAGGGTCAAGTTTCCTTATCACTATTAAATGCCGATATTGATTTAAAGCTATACCCGCTCTTCATAGCTCCCTGTTTTTTTTGTGAAGCTGGGAGGACTTGAACCTCCATGTCGTACTTGTTAACTGTACGGTATGTTTATACTTCATACTCCGCTTTTACCTCCTAAAAGGTGTGTGTCTACCGTTTCACCACAACTTCAAGACAAAAGTAATACATAATTTGATATAATTGCAAAAAATGTATGAAAAATTGTAAAAATATTATAAGTTTTTGTAAAAACGTAGTAAAATAAAGATTTTGACATAGATTGCCACTTACCAAATTTAATTGGAATCAGAAAAAGAACATCCTAAAAGCAACTTCCTTTTTTATCTTTCTTTTTTAATTTATTTTTTATTTTTCTTTTTTAATTAAACTTTAATAGAAAAATTTATAAATTATAAGGGGATAAAATCTTTACCGCTGATAGCGGGAGATTATGGGGTCATTTTCTAAACTCCAAGGGAAGAGAGTGGAACCGAAACACACTTTGACAGAATCTGTGTAAGGAAGGGGTATTACTTTCGCTCCTGGGTAATCTGCTCTCGCTTTATCAACGGTGAACAGATTTGCTCCTTTCAAGAAAAAACACTCTTCCTTTCGAGTGTATACTTTAGCACCATCATTCAATGTTTTGTTCGCTAAGGTAATACCTACTCCAAGTTTCTTTGCAGCGTGTCTTGCTGAGGTTATTATATTTCTGTTAATCGATTTACTTAATTTAACTGCCGTAGCCACATTGTTTCTTCCTTTCTTAATAATACGTTTAGCCTGTTGGTATTCGTATTTACTAAGAGAGGGTTGCTTTTTCCCAGTGCTCGTCAGTTTATTAATTAAATCCAGCTCTTGTACTTTCATTTCAATCTTAAATGATTGTGGTCGAATGATCATATCATTTACAGCAAATCGTAAAAGTACTCGCTTTATGTGTTTCACATTGGTTCGCCCATCACGAAGAATCGCATGGGAACCAAAGTAAAATGTTTTATTATCTTTTGATATAGATTTTAGAATATCTCTAAAAGGTATTATTTTATACCGACCCTCCAATTCAATAATATATCCTGATTCAACAGCGATAGCAATATATTTCTTTAAAGTGTTTGGAGATATGCACAGCTTATTAGCCAATTTTGTACTACAACGCTTGAAGATAACAGAGTTTCTTCTGCTTCTTTTTAAAGCTATTAGGATAGCAAGTATGGTGTAAGTACTTTGTGACATCTGGCAAATTTAATAATTAATTTTTAACTACAAAATTTTGACCACAAAAAAAAGAGGGCCGAAGCCCTCTTTCCTTTCTACTTAATTAGTCACAAGTAAGTAAACCATAACATTTATGAAAATAAACAGTACAAATGTAACATATTTTTTGATACTACAAACTTTTTATTAGAAATTTTATATAAAATAAAAAAGAGGACCGAAGCCCTCTTTATAACTGTCCAAAAATGTAATGTATTTTTATAAATAACAAGCACTTAATCTAAAATTTTTATTTCCCAATCGCAATCTGAGTATTTAGATATTAAGGTTTTTCTAGCTTTTACGTTGTTTTTTAGTATATCAATTCTAGCAATAAAATCAATTGGATTTCCGTATATAAACTTAGGTGCAAAACATTTCAATACTTCTAAGAAACTTAAATATTCTAATTTAAGATCAAACTGGTTTATATTATCAAGGTATTCTTTTTCTTTAAAATCTCCATCTAAATTCTCGTGGTCTAGCAATTCTTCGCCATTTTCACCAACTCTCTTACCTACACCTTTTTCTAGGAAGTGGATTACAACCTCTTTCCCAGTTTCTATTTCTTCATCCCTTTTAAAATTAGATAATGAGTTAAAATACCCAAGACTTCTTATAATATTGTCGTAATCAAATGCTAATTTTCTTATACTAAATTTTGTAAAATGGTTGTTATCTGAACCTAATATGCTATAACCTTTTATACCTTTAAAGTACTCATTATTAGGCACAGTAATTTTGTTCTCTAAGAGATATTCTTTAAAATCAAAAATAAACCACCTAACAAGTTCATCCAAATTAACCCTGTAATCCTGCAACTCTAACTCCGAAACCGCATCGAAAGGCTCCTCCGCCTCAAAACCACCACCCACGTCAGATTGTTCGACAGCAAAGAAATTCTCTCCCTCTACATACACAGGAAGCACCTCTTCAATAACTTTCGTTTCTAGAAGGAATTTTATAACACTTTCATCAATATTAGTTTTTAATATATCCTCTGATACGTTATCACCTTCGTTAATACCTTCTATCTTTTCTTGTAAAAAACTGACATTTAATATTTTATACTCCATATCTAACTTGTTTTAAAGTTCACAGCAAATGTATGAAACATAATACTATAATTTTTGATATATCGAATCTTTTTTAAAAAAAATTAAAAATATTTTTAAGACTACATTTTTCTTCATTAAAATTTTTGTACCGTTCTTTGTGTTTCAATTAAGAACTATGCAAAAGGACACATGCTACACTAAAGTAAAAAATCAGTACAATGTATTTCCATCAGCTAGAGCTTCACAAGCGATTGCTAAATGCAGAAAAGAATCAGGTAAAGTAAGAAAGACCAAGGAAGGAACTAACCTAAAGAGATGGCAAGCTGAAAAGTGGCAAGATACTAAATCTGGAAAACCGTGCGGTGCTGGAGGTAAAAATGAGTATTGTCGACCAACAAAAAGAGTATCAAAAGATACTCCAAAAACCAAACAAGAAATATCCCCAACTAAACTAAAAGCCAAAAAAATAGAAAAAACAAAAGTTGGTATGGGGAAAAGGGTTAAAAAAGTTTGAGTATTAAAAATAATTATTACTTTTGTAAGAGAATACGAGCACCAATTCTTATTCTCTTATCGAAAGATAAACAACATTAAACAAATATTTTTATCAACACTAGACCCTAATATTAATTTATTAGGGTTTTTTATTTTATATAAAAAATAATTATTACTTTTACACCGTCTTCCAAACGAGGGAGGGATTAAACACGTAACAGTTTGAGGCATAAGAAGGGTACTAGAAATAGTACCCTTTTTTAAAATTTTTTGTCTTATTATTGCATTATATCATATTAAATTATAAATTTGTCGTCAAAACAAACAACGTGAGCAAAGACATTAAGCTGTACGGAACAAAAATTGCTGTTGAAGATGATATAGAATTGTATGAAAGAGTTGTCTACTTATATTCTGTCAAACTTTTTCTTGAAGGAAAATCTCAAACAATCTTAAGGAAACAGCTTGTTACTATTATGGCTATGTATCTTAAATTTGGATACAGCAGGAAAACTAAGAAAGACATTCAAGAATTTCTTACAGGTTTATCAGAAGCTAATTTGAATAACATTAATCACGATTTGAAAGAATATGGCTTTTTAATTGAAGACCCAATGTCTAAGAAGAATAAGTACCTACACCCCGATCTTGTAAAATTAAAAGAGTACACAGACTCAGTGGACGACAATAAATATTTGTTCTGTTTTATTTTAGGTGTTAATACGAAGTAATATGGCACAAAGAGTTTTCAGAAAGTCAGAAGGAGATATAGCATTTGATGATGATATCATTTTAAATGTGTCCGAGAAACATGGATTTGATGTAAAGCACGTAGCTTTAGTATTTGGATTCTTGTTTCCTTATATCAAACGTGAGACTAGAAAACCGAGCGTACTGTCTTTTCGAGTTCCAACAATGGGATATATGACTTTCAAAATTGAAAGAGCAAGGCACATCTATGCTGCCATGAAAAAATACTCAGAAGAAAACCCTGTTACAAAAGCGTATAAAACGAAGGTACTAAATCTTGGTGAGCAGATTGAGAATTTTTACTCAAGGTTTAGAAAAATTCGAGATGAAAACCCCGACAAATATATTTTGTGCAGAACAAGATTCAACAATATTTTAACACTCCCATCTTACAGAAGAGGGATGACTTTAGAAGAATACGAAGGATACATTAATAAATTATAATTATGAGAAAGTTTAGGAACAAACCAATAGTTGTTGATGCATTTAAGTACGACATAGATGACAGACCAGACTGGTTTAGCGACAAAGTAACAACAAATGATATTATCACACACGTTGGTACAGACCTTAGATCGCCAGAGGACTACTACTGTGAGATTAAAACACCACTAGGTATAATGCGTGGAAATGTAGGTGACTACATAGTTAAGAATGAGGTCGGAGTTGTTTATCCATCTACACCTAATACTTTTGAAACACTGTATGAGGAGTTTTTTACAGAAAGTGTTAATCCCGAAAATTTACAACTATGTCACTAAAGGAAGGATTAGATAAGGCAAAAATGATTGCCGAGGCGATAACAACCGACACCCCAACAGGTAAAAAATGGTTCGAGGAAAGAGTGGAAATATGTAATGCTTGTGAATACAACTCCGCAAACGTACTCAAGCATAAAAGAAAGATGGGACACTCAATCCACGAAGGAAAATGTTACACAGCAACATTTGGAAAAAGTGGAAATTTCTGTACAGCTTGTAATTGTTGTATTGAATTAAAAGCTTCTATAAAAAGAACAGCTTGTGGGTTGACAGATTTAGGTCGTGAACCCAAGTGGTTGGCACTAGAAGCAGAAGCACCAAGCGGAGCATCCGTATTTTCAGTTGACGGACACGATTATCCAATTTCTTACGAGGAAGCAAAATTTGTCGTAGATCTCGGAACAACAAACCAGGAGATAATCAACTTCAAATTTGGTTTGTTTGTACCAACCAAATACACATTCACTGGAGCAAGGGTATCATGTGGATGTACCTTTGCAACTCACATTGATATTGACGAAGCAAGAAAAGAGTTTTCGATAAGGTTGAACACTGCAGGATTTAGTCTTGAGAGACCTACTTCAAGAGAGCTTTTTGTACAATATGGTAACAAGGAGATTACTGTTAGATTTAAAGTTCAAAAAACGCAGTAGATGAATTACAAGAGATTAGTACATAGAAAGTTCTTAGAGTTTTTAAAAGAATGTCCAGACTGGTCTCTTGGACAAATAATGTATCACACGATGATAATGCATAATAAGTTTGGAGACTTCAAGAAAAAAGATTTTTTGCAGTTAACAGATAAAGAAGTGTATTCAGCGATGTCAAAAGCATTGGCATACGAAATAGAAACTAGAGAGTATGATCTTGATTAAACGTATATTTAAGTATTTAAACAAAACCCCCCAAATAGTGAAAGAAAAACAAATAACCGATTATTCCCCACCTTTTGCAACTTCTCAAATAGAGGTAATGCTTAAAAAACCGTATCCAAGTTTTGAATGGAAAGTTGCATTTGATTATTATAATGAAACAAGCGGAGAGAGAAGAGTTGCAATGAGTTGTAGACCTTGTTATCAAAAAGTAGCTATTTACATAATAAACGCAAACAAAAACCCCAAATAATGGATAAACCTAAAAAAGCGATTACGCAAAAGAAAAAACTTCCAATTGAGCAGAAGTTAGACGCACTTCAAGAAAAAGTGAATCAGGATAAGTACATGTTACAGAAATATGTAGCTGGAAGCACTGTAACAATACCAGGAACAATGTTTGCTGATTTCATAAACTTGCAAGATAAGTCGGTTCAAATATTGAATCAATTTAAACAAAATTTGATTGTTTTACTACAATTAACGGACATTTCAATCGCTAACCACGATAGATTGACTTTAAGTTTAATGGAGCAACATATCAAAAATGTTGATGCGGGATTAACAGAACTAATTACAAGAGAAGAGTTGCAAAATTTAGCTGAAGAACCAAAAGACGAACAAGATGGAGAATAACACTGAATTACTAGAAGTAAATTTAAAAGAAAGTCTTAGAGCAAGATTTGACAGAGCAAAGAATAGCTTAGAGATTCTTGTTAATTCAATGGATGCTGAGGTTGAAACAATTGACCAAAATAGGTTGAAAGTTTTAACACTTAGAGAGCAAAACCCTAACCTAACAGCTCAAGATGTTAAGGATGATATTATTGCAGTACACCAAGCAAATTTCAACATCCAAATGAAACAGATTGTACACCAAAGGCTATCTGCTATTTTTGTTGAGTACTATGAAATTTGTGTTTTAAATGCAATTGACACAGAATTAGAAGAGTCTGATAAAGCAGAGATTGAAAAACTGATTGAGGCATCAAGAAGCATCTTCAACATTGATATTGACAAGAAAACAGTATCAATTGTAGACGCAGAAGAGTACGACAAAACTTATGTTTCGTTAAAAGAAAGAGCAGAGTCTCCAGAAGCAATTGAAGCTGCATTCAATTCACCTATGTTTTCAGTACAACCTAAAAAATAATGGCATCATACTCCAGATCGACAGAGTTATTAATTAACATGAAAGATATTCCCAAATGGGAAAAGGGAATACCATATTATAACCAAAAAAGAGAAGTTGAACAATTTTGGTCTGAGGAGTTAGAAAAAATAAAAAACGGAGTAAATATTGGGGGTTATCACATTCACCCCCAACTTTACTTCTACATAAATTATTTCCATGCTGCAATCCCTACAAAGGACGCTAGAGGAGACAGTAAAGACGTGGTAATGCACCCACCACTTGATGATAACATTCTATATATCATCGACTCATATAAGAGGGCAAGATCAGAAAACAAAGGGTTATTGCTTTTTGGAACTCGTGGATTTGGTAAGACGACTTATATTTCCATGCTTACGCACCAAACAGTTCTAACAAATCCCGTAGGGTTATTTCAAATAGTAGGGGGAAATAAAGTCGATTTAGGGCACATCTCTAGGGCATTACAAGTATCATTTACAAATATTACAGATGCATTCTTTCTACCAACTTTATCAAAAGATTGGACTGAAAGTATTGAGTTTGGATTTAAGGATAAAAGTACTGCAGGTAAGTCTTATAAGCATTCTGAGATTTTAATTACCAACTTAGAGGAAGGTAAAGAATCAAAATCTGAAAAGGGCGCAGGAACAAGCCCAATTGGATACATTGGGGATGAGATTGGTAAATACAGTTTCCGAGAACCATTTGAAACAGCTCTCCCATCTTTTAGAACAGATGAGGGATATAAACTCGTACCAATCTTGAGCGGAACATCAGGTAACTTAGATAAGGTAGAGGACGCACGTAAGGTCATGGAAGACCCCTCAGCTTATGGTTTGTTGTCCATAGATTTTGACCGACTAGAACGAGATGTACCACTAGACAGAAGAACTTGGAGAAATGATTACAATATGAAGTTCGGAACATTCGTTCCAGGACAAATGTCATATCGTCTAGAAGTAAAGAAATTAAAAACAAATTTAGCAGACTACCTGAAGATAAAAGATAAGGAGTTAGCTAAAATTGAAATGCGAGTAACCGATTGGGAGAAAGCAGAGAAAAGAATTGATGAATTAAAGAAATCAGGTATACGAGATACTAGGGATAAAAACCGAATGTATTATCCCATAACCTTGAAAGATTGTTTCTTGAAAACAGGGACAAACCCGTTTCCAACAGAAGCAATTGAGAGAACAATCAAAGCACTTGAAGATGATGGTGACATAGGGAAGAACATTCAAATCCTAAGAGATGGACCAAAATTCGTACAAGCATTTTCGGACAAACGTAGAGCAAAAGTAAGTCACGATGGAGGTGTTATGGACGCACCAATTTTATTGTTTGACGATTTACCACAAACTCCTCCAGAGAAGTATATGTTCGTTTCAGGACTCGATGATTATAAGCTGAACGTATCTGGAACTGATTCACTCGGATCATTCTACGTAATCAAACGTAGAAATATGTCCGTAAATAGCCCTTGTGAAACAATTGCAGCTTCATTAACAACGAGACCAAATCGACATTTAGATTTCCACAGACAAATTGAAACTATGATTGAATGTTGGGCAGCAGAGTGTTTGATGGAGTCTGCCGATGTCTCTTTTGAGGACTATTTAGAGGGAAGACACAAAGCACACCTTTGGCTTGCACCGGCAATTACATTCGCCAAATCCAAGGAAAGCCGAAACAACAAAAACCTCACCAAAAAATATGGTTTGTATCCAAGCGCAGGAAACAATGAACATAGACTAAAAGTACTTGTTGACTGGTGTTGGGAAGAGCACGTAGTAGGAGTAGATGATGACAATAACGAGATAATTAAATACGGAGTAGAATTCATAGACGATATCGATTTATTAAAAGAACTCCGAGATTGGGAACCTGGAAAAAACTCCGATAGAAAAGAGGCATTCTCTCACGCATTACTTCACGCAGTAATGTTAGATGTAGACAATGTTCGTCCAAAATCATTTAGAAAGAGCATGAATGTATTAAATACAGGTTCGGACATCGATTGGTATGGAAGCCAAAAACCAAAAGAAAAGAAAGTAAAATTATCTGGAGCATACGGAAGTCGAAGATTAAATCCGTACACAATTCGCTAAAATCAGAGGATTTCCTATAAACTTTTTTATTGTCAGATTATTTTCAAAATTTGTATTTTAAAACTTAAAAATTAGAAAAATGCAAACACCAAAGAAAGGGTCTAAAAAAGCAACTGGCACCTACATGGCATTTAAGAATGGCAGGGTAGGTAGAACTAAACCAGCTCACATAACAGGTATAAGTGCCACTTACGAATCTATGGATACAACTGGGTATGCAAAAGGTAAGAAAGAGTTTACCTTACGTACAAGCCCTGGTAGTGGGATGTATTCAGATTCTAAGATAAACAGAAAAGATGTACCTAAGAAAATCGCAGAATTTAAAAAGGGGGCTTCACGAACTATTACATATAAAAAACCCACTGGCGTGAGTGCCGGAATTAAAAAAGTAACTCCTAAAAAGAAATAATTATGTTACAGCCAAAAAAGAAAGTGACTAAGCAAAGTCTTATGGATGAGACTCGCTTCCTAAGAAGTCAGAATGAATCTAAGGTAACTAGGAAGTTTTCAGATGTTGCAAAGGATGCTCAAAAATCATCTTTTAAGAAACTCAAAAAAGGTGGTACAAAAACTTCCATGAAAGTTAAAAAGAAAGGTTACTAAACCTTAATTTAAAAATAAAACATGTACCCTAACAATATAAACCAAACTGATGTACTTCCTCCATTATGGGTTAAGAAATCAGTAAAAGAATCCGATAAATGGCAGAGAGCTGTCATGGATGCTTTTGAATATATTGGTAGAGAACAGTTTATTGAGAACCTCAAATTCCACGACTATTATAGAATGGTTGAAGGAAAAATGTCATACCAGGAGTTAAAATCTGCTGTGCCACATTTGGAGAAGTTAGCCGATGCTTTAGACGGTGTAGGAGTCCCAGCATTCTTAAAACACTACGACTTAATCGGAGGATTGGTCCGTGACATCGTAGCCAAGTACATAGATATGCAAGACAAGTTCCACGTCACTGATACAGGTGAAATAGGAACAAACGAATTCCTAAGATATAAGAACGAGCAAATTCAAAAAGAGCTTGAGCGTATTAGCGAGGAAGAAGTTAAAATGGCTTTGGCAAAACATGGCCTAACAATAGAAGGAAAGCAGTTCTCATCTCAAGAAGAGCAACAGCAATACATCCAACAACTCGAACAAGCAAAAATACAAGCTACTCCAAAAGATACTTTGCAATCTTCAAAGAAAGGATTCAAGAGTAACGGCATGAAGTGGGGAGAAGCTACACTTGAGAGAGACCGAGAAGTTTTTGAATTAAATGATCTCGGAAAAACAGAATTAAAAGATAAACTACTTACAGGCAGATGCTTCCGAGAGTACAAAATTGGCTATGACAACTATAGACCAATTACTTGGAGCCCAAAAAATACATTCTTCTCTAAAGAAGTGGACTCACGTTTCGCACAAGATTGCCGCTACGTTGGAAGGTATCATTATATGACCCCATCTGAGGTAATCAGTAAACATGGTGCATATATTACCACAGACAAGCAAAAAGATTTATTAGGAGGAAATCCTGACTGGAAAACATTCATTGGAACTGGAGAAGTATCCGGAACAATTGAACAAGCCTTAAATAGCAACTTCAATAAACCAATGTGGGTCCCTTTCGATGGAGCAACAGATTATAACAACCTACTTGGTATACAAGATCATTTCGGAACCCCGATGGGCGAAACAATATGGTTTGATAAAGATGGTACACAACAAAAAAGAGATAGATTCCTACCAAGATACCAAAGTAAAGTATCTATGGACCATTATGCACAACATGCATCAATATTAAGGAGTGATTTCAAACACAGAGATGACCTATGTCAAGTGACAGAAGTATACTTCATAGCAGAAGAATATTGGGGACTATTAACGTATGAAACAGAGTCTGGACTAATCGTAACAGAAGAAGTAACAGAAGACATCTTGCCTGAATTCCTAAGAGAGAATGGAATCAAACAAGATTTTAAATCAAGTATTGTAGATGTAGTCCGTAACGGAAGAGAGTTAGAAAAAAGAGAACTTAATACAATCAAGTGGGTTCTTAAACCAGTGTGTTACGAAGGAGTAAAAATTAAAAGCTCAAACTTAAAAGAAGACCTTTATTTATACTGCAAAAGATGTGACCACCAAATCAAAGGAGATAGCGAGTTTGATATTAAGATTCCAGTAGCAGGATATATTGGAGAACCTTGGGCACACAAAGTAATGCCATACCAAGCAGCATATAATTTGGTAATGAACCAAATTTACAACTTGCTTGAGAAAGAGATTGGTATTTTCTTTCTATTAGATGTTACACTTATTCCATCGGAAATTAATGGCTGGGGAAATGCGCAGGAAGCAATGGTTGAAATGCGTAACTTAGCAAAGGATATTGGGATTTTACCAGTACAAACCTCTGGAGAGTCTGATAAGAACCAAAACAACTTTAATCAATTTACAACACATAATTTAACTTACGCTGGACAAATTCAATACAGAGTAGGATTGGCAGACAAGTACAAAGCACTTGCTTACGAAACAGTAGGTACAAATCCTCAGCAAGCATTACAACCAACTAAATACGAAACTGCAGAAGGGGTAAGGCTAAATCAGGAGGCAAGTACATCAGCAATCGCTGAAATTTTCCAGGAATTCAATTACTACGAAAAACGAGCTTTAGAATTACACCTTTCAGTTGCTCAATACGCACAGTCGAATAAATTAGATAACACACTTGTTTATACAAAAGATGATGCGAGCATTGCTTATCTCAGAATGAGTGATCCAAACTTCCCTTTCAGAAAGCTAGGATTAATCCCCTCAAAAGATTCAAGAAAGAAAAAAGAAGTGGAGTTGTTCAAACAAAAAATCATCAATGACAACACTGTTGGGAATGACTTCGTAGCACTTGCTAAACTAATTTCTTCTGACTCAATGCAAGAATTGATTGAAATTGCAACTGAAGCTAATCAAAGAAGACAAGAACAAGAGCAACAAAAATTTGAATATGAGAAACAACTTCTTCAAGAAGATGCAGCACTTAAAGACCAACTTGCAGAGAAAGCACATCAAAGAGATGTACAAATCGTTGATAAAAATAACCAAGTTAAATTAGCTGTTGGAGAAATGCAAGCAGAAGGTAGAGCAGCTACAACTGATACTTCTTTAGAAAGCCTTACAAATATTAATGAAACTTCAAAACAAGCTTTAGAGAAATATAAGATTGACTCTGACTTAGAAGTTAAGAAAGAAAAGCTCAAAGCGGACCAACAAAATGGTTTGTCAACCCTACAACTACGTATGCAGGAACTACAACTAAAAACAGAGGAACTGAAACTAAAACGTGAAACAAACGAATCAAAAGAAAGAATCGCACTTGCTAACAAAAACTAACTTTCCCGACTTTATAAGGTATAATCCTATAAACTTTTAGGTTAAATTCTAAATAACCTATAAAATTGCACCACAATAATAATCAAAATAATTTTGTATGAGTGAAACCGCAGGTATCATAACTTTCGATTCTTTAAAGGATGACAACCCATTTGAGTTTAAATCCACAGAAGAAAAGAAAGAAGAAGTAGTAGTTCCAGAAGTAATAGCGATTACTGAGGAAGAGGATAAAAGTTCTTTGAATAACGAAAATAAAAACAACGGAGGCGAAGGTTCCGAGGAAGAGGAAAGCGTACAATCTATTCAAGATCGTGAGAAGCAAACGCTAGAACCAATTTCGACAAACCCAAACCAAGAGTTGTACCGTAGCTTATTGAGAAAGCTAAACGTAAGTTCAGTTGCTCAAGAAGATGAAAACGGTGAAACGGTAGAAATCCCTATCGAGGAATTAGATATTGATGAAGAGCTTTACACAGACATCGTACAACAATTAGTTGAAACAGAAAAAGAGGAAGTCTCGAAAGATAAGATATCAATTAAAGGAGTTTCTGAGTTGACTAAAACAATGATTGAGATAGAACAGAAGGGTGGTAACATCACATCTGTACTACAAAACAAGCAAACATATTTAGACCCCTTAGATGCTCTCGACTTGGATACTACTGAGGGTCAACGTCAAGCAGTTGCCCTTTTGATGCAAGGTAATAATAAAGACCCAGAGGAAATCGAGGCACTTATTAAATACTACGAAGACAAAGGTGTGCTACGAGATAAAGCTTTAGAATCTGACCAAAAAATCAGAGAAGCTATGACCAAATTTGCAGAGCAGCAAAAGCAAGAAGCAATTAAGGAAAACGAAGCTCGCCAAGAGAAATTAAAGCTTTATCGTAAAGATGTTAAAAAGGAGCTTGATTCTAACTTCGAGTTGAAAGATACCGTAAAAGCTAAAATTGTTGACTTCGCAAGTAAAACGAGTGACGGAAACTTAACTGATTTTGACAAAAAATTAATGGAGATACGTTTAAACCCTGTACTATCATCAGAGTTAGCCTTATGGTTAATGGACAGAGAAGAGTACATTAAACAAATCACTAACAAGAAGCTCACTGAGCAGAAAGTTAGTACAGCTATGAAAGCTGGAACCATTAGAATCAAAAGAAGTTCAGAGTCCGAAACTAAGACACAAAAAAATGAACAATCAGGAGGTATGTTTATACCACTTGAATAGTAGGATTTTAACTTTTTAAAAAATTAAAAAATGAATAACCAATTTAGCACGTTCCCCTCAATCAATGGGGATATGGTTGTTGGCTTCACTTCGAGTAAATCGGTGAAGGACTTAAAGTGGTTTGACGCACCAAAAGTTTCTGCATACCTATTAAATGATGAGAATTCTCATAAGAAACATTTAGGTATGGTTAACTTGTTTGCGACAACTCACAAGAGACCAATGACTTTTATGCGTAATTTGTTCGAGAAGTCAGCTGTATTAGAGGTGACTCCAACAGAATCAATTACGTATGATTTGCCTGTACACAGGGAGAATGCCTGTGCAACAGTAACTGAGGATACGTCTACATTAACTGCAAGACCAGGACAAGGTGAAACAATCTTTGAATTGATTCTTTCAGAAGAATTCCAACCAGGAGATGTATTAACTTATGATCCACTATTTGGTGAGCAGTGTCACGTAGCTGACATCCCTGTTGAGCCAGTTGGTGACGGATTCAGACATTATTGTCAAATTTCTTCTTTGGATAAAGAGAAATTCTTCCCACCTGAAAAATTGAAACCAGGCACAAGTTACATGAAAGTGACTAACATTATGCCTGAGCTTGGAGTTAACTACTCTGGTATCAACTTGATTGACAACCCAATCGGAACAATTACTTGTGAGTTTATCTTAGGAGACCACCGTTCAGTGGAGACTTTCTACACAGATAAAGCTGCAAGAATGAAAGCTCCAGGTTTGAAATCTGTTACAGATGCTACTAAAGAGAAAGCAATGCGCCAATTAGAGAACATGATCGGAGACAACAAAGACATGTACTTTATGACTAAAATCGTTAAAGACGCACAGTCAGGTAAACCAGGTTTTGACCCAACAAATACCGCTAATTTAAGAGTTGGTCCAGCTGTTGAATATTTCGTGTTAGCTGAGTTAGCTCAAATGGAAGCACAAGCATTGGTTATGGCTAAAGCTGGTGTATTCCGTACAGGTAACGGTGGTACAAAAATGATTAACGAAGGAGCTTGGCATCAGTACCGTAGAGGAAAAATTATCCGCTATGCAAAAGAAGGAGGTTTAACTTTAGACCACTTACACAATGCAGCTTCTTATGTATTCAAAAATTCTGACATGCCAGTTCACGAAAGAGAATTAGGCTTGGACGTAGGATCTAGAATGCACGCAGAAATCGAGCACTTGTTCCGTGAAGAGACAACACAACAATTAAATGGTTTGGCTGGATTACTTGGAACAACAACTCGTATCGAGTCTCCTTTATCAGGAAGTTTAGGTGCATTGGATATGGACGCAGTTCGTTTCCGTTCAGTTAAAATACCTGGAATTGGAAAAATCAAAGCTACTTTAGATGATACTTTAGACTACCAACCATTGGCTGATAAGTTGACAAGAGGATTCTACGGTGACAATGGTTACGCTTGGACTTCGCACAGTGCAATCATTCGTGATGCATCAAGCCCAGCTTATAGCAACGTAGCTAAATCTGTTAAGAACGCTACACTTGTAGAAGGTGGAACAGTGAACTCAAACATTTACTACATCAAGCCAGAAGGAGCTCACGTAACATTTGGTTACGAGCAAGGTCGTATGGCTAACGATGGTAATGCAAGTTACGTACAATCAAGTTTGAAAACGATGGGTCGTACATTCTGGGCACACTCAAGCAGTGCTTGTTTAGTGTTGGATGTATCTCGTCAAGTAACAATCGAGTTACAACGATAACAAACCAAAATACGCTAGGTAGCCACAAACTACCTAGCTATTTTAAAACTAAAAATACCGAAAAACAAAATAAAATGAGTACAAAAACCAAAGAAAAAGAAGATAACGTTTTATTCGAGATTGATGGATTTCGATGTGTAAAAGGTTCTATCTACCGAGTAGTAGACAAAAAAGATGGTGATGCACCATCAGGATTTGTCAAAGCAGGTGTATCAAGACTCCCATCTGATGGTGTAGGAGATTCAAACACATTTGCGTTTAGAGATGGTTTGTGGGATACAGGTTTCTATGATGCCTCCCCTTGTTACAGAGGACTTAGTGATGCAGAGAAAAAACTTAGAGTTACACAAGTAGTTTCAAAGGTTTTAAGACCTTTTCAAAAAGCAAAAGGAAATGACACTTTGTTACAACAGGAGAATGAAGACTCTTTGTTGAAACAGATGTTCCACATATACCCAGACTTAGTGTTCCACGCAGAAGACCCTATTCAGGTTATGCAACTGTATGGTGCTATTATGTCAGGAGGACTTGCTCCACAAGAGATGTCAAGAGCAGCTAAATACTCAAACGCATCTTATATAGTTGTGGACATCAGTAAAGTTAGAAAAGAGAAAGACGACATTAACTCTGCTATCATGGATGCAGTTTCAGTATTCCTCACTCTTTATAACAACGACAAACCAAAATTAGATGGAGCATTAACTTGGTTAGGCTTAGGTAAATACCCTAAAAATGCAGACCAACAAACAATGAGAAGCATCTTCTACGAAACAATTAAAGATGATTTCCAAAGTTGTACAATGTTTGTTGATTTAGTTGGAGAGATAGATAACTCATCTTTAGTGAAAGAGAAAATCTTCATCTACAATAAATTGAAAAACTTACCTGTAAACAGTAAGAAATTGAGTATTGAACCTGGAAAAATTTACTATGACGAAACATTTGTCGGAGTGGATTTAAAACATGCGGCAGAGAATATAGCTAAAAATCCAGATTTGAAAGATGTAAAATTTGACTTAGCTGCAATAGAAGCATAAAACAAAGAAATAAAAAAGCATGACAATTCAAGAGACATATATAGAGTTTTTAAATTTGGTAAACAGAAATGCTACCAACAACAGAACTAACGTGGATAAACCTCGCTTTGTCATGCTTTTTAATAATATGCAGAATAAGTACTTAGAATGGAGTTTAGACAAAAGAAATGAAGACTCTATACGAGATGTACAAACTGTATTGGTAAAGGACACACCGCTAGTACAAAATGGTTTGGAAGAAACGCACACAACTTATGCACTACCTACAAACTACTTTGATTTTTCAAACATAACAGCATCTGTAACGACAGACTGTTGTGAAGCAAATAACATACTGTTGTTTGAAACAAAGAGCGAAGATGTCGAAGAGAAATTGGCTGACACCAATACTCAACCATCATTTGAATACAGAGAGTCATTTTACCACTTCTCTAACAATTCAGTGGTGTTATACAAAAAAGGTTTTGAGTATAGTAAAGTACTTTTAACTTATTACAGATATCCAAGACAAGTCGACATTGCGGGCTACCCAAAATTAGACAACACATTGTCAGCAGATATCGACCCAGAGTTTGATGATAAAGTGGTAAACAGAATTTTACTAGCTATGTCAAAAGAATTCTCGGCAATAAATTCTGATGCCAACGGGTATCAGTTAACTAAAGATAGGCTTTTCACGATTTAACAAAATAAATAATTAACAAAAATGGGACTTAATAGAGCATTCGGCCGTCAGTTTTTTGTAGCGGGAGGGAACGTAAAAACCTCTGGTGGTGCAGGAAATTTGGCTAAAGGTCAATTAGCTATTGTCGACAACACGCAAAATAACGGTGATGGCGCAGTAGTTTTGTCTTCTTTCTTGGGAATTCCTAAGAACAAGAAGAAACTTGCTATTCAGTTGGGCGTTCCGCCTACTCCTGTTACAAGGAGTTTTTCTGACAAAGCATTGTCAACTCAAATGTTTGCATTGGAGGATATCAAGAGCTTGAGAGTAAGTGTGCCTCAAAGAAGCGAGATTGTATTAGATGAATTTACTTTAGGGTATAATGGTTTTGATGCAGATTCGGCTTTCACTTTTAAAAAAGGGCAAGCTTATTTTAATATTGCTTTAGAGATCAGAAATGGTGCAATGCAGTACAGAGGTGGTGCAACAGATGTGGAAGTAGTAAACGTAAAAGTTGAAGTTCCAGAGTGTGACGTTTTCGACACTTGCGAAGATTGTGATACTTGTGCATCAGTAGACTGTAAAGCAATCATCTTAGAAGCAATCGAAAGATTGAAAACTCACCAGTTATCTGGAGGGCAAAATGTTGAAGAGTTTGTTGAAATCACTCCTGTTTTTGGAGAATGTGACAACACACCTGACAACACACTTATTCCTTACAATTTCTGGACATTGGAGGTATGCGATACTGGCGATGACGAAGCTTTAGCTTTAGTTGCTGCTCAGTACGATGTTCCAGTTCGTAGAAAATCTCGTTCAGGTTCTACATCTGTATACGAAATTTTATTGGCAGACAGCGTTGCAGATCCATCAGCATACTCACAATCAATTGGTTCGATAATCAAAGGTTGTGCAGTTTGTCCAGACGGGTATACAGCAACTCCAGAAGGCTACTTGTACGCAATCACTATCGAAGATAATGGTGCGGATTTAAGCTCGACTATCACAACAAACTTGGCTAATGCTAAGTATGTCTCTGCTACAATTGCTAGAGCATCTGGTAACAACGGTGGTGTAGGTTTCTATACTGCAATCTACTCTTCTCCAATCACTGGTGCTGAGATTGCAACATTCGTAAGTACTGCGACAAACGCAAGAAATACTGCAACTATTGACTTAGTTGGACAAGTAGCTTCAATGTGTTCTAACAGTACAACCTCTACAACAGATTGGGTGCAAGGAGCAACATGTAACGCTGTTACTGAATCGTACTCAATCGTATTAGCTGATAACGAGTGTGGAGACAACCGTTTAGCTGAATTACAAGGAGCATATTCTGATTTAGTAATTGAAGTAGCAATGTCAGACAATTATTCTCGAACAATTGCTTTGACAGGAACAAGCGGTACAGCGACAGTTACAATTGACGGAGACGCTTACACAGCAACTTTTGCGACAAGTTTAACAGTTACTGGATCTAACTTCGTTACAACAAATGCATCAGCTATTTTAGCCGCATCTGGAGTAACAGTTACAGCAGCAGCTGGAGTACTTACATTGCAAGGACCTCAAGCTATTGTCGCTGGAACTACTATCGCAAATGCAACAGGAGACTTAGCAGGATTACTTGGGGCAAGAGTGGCAGTTACTTTAACAGGAACAAGCGGTACTGCAAACGTAAATGTTAATGGTACAAACTACTTAGCTACATTCCCAGGAAGTGGTGGATTAACAGTAGCTGCATCTGATTTTGTTACCTCTCACGCAGCAGCATTGTTAGCAGAAGGTATCGTAGTTACTTCTTCAGCAGCAGTTTTAACTTTCGTAGGATTAACTGATTCAATCACAGGAACTACTGTTACAAATGCAACAGGAAACTTAGCTGGAACGGTTGCTGCAATTTCAGGAAGCTACTTCCAAATGGAAGATCGCAGAAATTGTAAAACTCGTTACACTACCACTGTTATCTCAAACTTGGTTTGTGAGGCATGTTCTGATGTATTCTTAGACTACTACCGTACTAAAGCGCCTAACGCTTTTGGCGCTCATCAGTGGAAAAAAGACGTACAAGAAGTAAACGTAAATGGAAACTGTTTATGTGGTATCAAATTCAAAGGTAAATACTTCGTATTAGCTGGAGATGAGGCATTACGTGACATGGTTACATTCACAGAATCTGCAACTCAAATCAATGGAGTAGCTGGTTATACAACAGAAATCAGAGAAGGTATTGGACACTTACCGAAAGGTACATTCAATGCTGATTGGATCACTCGTTATGTACCAAGAACTCACTTGTATGGTAACGCTCGTGCAATTGAAAAAGAAGGTTTAGCTTTCTTCAAAGGTACGAACTACCAATCAAATTACTTGACAAGAATCTTGTTAGGTGAGACTGCAACTGTTGGAGACCATTTGGCTCAGTACAGAGTATACTACTTAGAAGTAGCAAATACAGAGTACGCAGGTGGATTTGCTGGAAAACACACAAATAACGTATCTTACGAAATTTATGTGGAGAACGGTAAACATACAGCTGTTCAGAATTTGTTAAATAACTTGGCTGCTAATGCTGGAGTTCCTCCAGTAGTAGGATAATAAGTTTATAACATATTATACAAGAACCCTCACTTCATAGTGGGGGTTTTTTGTTTTCACTTAAAATATTATATTTTTTGATATACACGTAATCAAACTTAATTTTGGACTTATTAAACTTACACAACATGAACGAAATATTTAGACGATGGAAATTAGAGAGCCCGAAACTTTTCAGAAAAATTACCAATCTTTTTATAGCACTTGGAGCCATCGGAACGGCTATTTTAGCTACGGAACAATATCTTCCGACCTATGCTACGAGTATTGCACCACACTTTATTGTGGCAGGAATTGTTGGAGCAGCAATTAGTAAATTAACAGTTAAGAATCCAAATCAGATATAATAATGAGACAGCAGAATACAACTCTGTCTTCTGATGTAATAGATATTTGGACATCAGCGATGGCTTTTTTAGGTGTTAGCAAAGTTTATTTATTTATTATTGGAGGGATGGCGTGGATTTTTTCAACTTATGATGTTAAAGGAATACTAATATTATTTGCCTTTCTAACAGTGTTAGACACTATTACAAGAATGGGTGCGGATGCCAAAAACTTTAAGATTTACAGTTATAGCTTTTGGAAACGAATGAAATCCGCAGGTCTTAAAATGATGGGTAGAAAAATATTTGTAGAGTATGGGATAGCAGTGTTGATTGCATTCATGATTGATATCCATCTGTTTAAAAGCGCCTTGAATTTCAATGTATCTGTGCTGAAACTAAACATACCAATGTGTGCAATACTATTCTTCACAGGCATTGAACTATGGTCCATATTTGAAAACCTGGAGGAAGCGGGGTATAAGAATTGGCTTAAAAAAGGAACAAAAGCTATATCAGGATTTATACCAGATAAATGGCAAAAAATAATTGACGCAATAAAATCAAGTAAAAAATAAAAACCAATATGAAAAACCTAGACTTAAAATTGATCAAACAAGTACCACTTAAAGCGACTGAATTTTATTCAGAGGCGATTCCAAAAACTCAAATCGTATTACACCACACAGCTGGAAATGCGTCTGGAATAGCAACTGTAAATGATTGGAACTCAGATAAGCGTGGTAGAATTGCTACATGTATCACAATATCAGGTAAAGGAGCAAAAGGAACATTTAACGGAGAAATTGTTCAAGCATTTTCTTCCAAAGCTTGGGCATACCATTTAGGAGTGAAGCAAGAAGTGTTCCGTGCAAGAAAACTTCCTTGGAAAAACTTAGATGCATTATCGATTGGAATTGAGATTTGCAATTGGGGAGCAGTTGATAAAGTTGGAGATAAATTCTTTAACTACGTGGACAAAGAAGTTCCTGCGGAAGATGTGTACGAGGTTGCTGAACCATTTAAGGGCAAAAAGTATTTCCACAAGTATACCACAGCTCAAATCGAATCTGTAAGACAGTTACTTGTTTACTGGGGAGAAATCTACAAAATAGATTTGACGTACAACTACGAAAAACTTTTCACCGTAAACAACGAAGCGCTTACAGGTAAAAATGGTTTGTACACCCACAACAGCTACCGAAAAGATAAAACAGATATTCACCCACAACCAGAGATGCTTGAAATGCTAAAATCACTGACAAATGGTTAATATAAAAAAAGTAGCTATCGGAATATCTTATGGTATCCTAGCTTTAATAATCATCTTATTGTACTTTAGAAAAGATACTCAAATAGGCAAAGTACCCTCTGAAAAAGATATCAATAATCGCATTGAAGCAGAGAAGCAAGCAATTAATTCCTACACAACTGTAATCAGTACAGATAAGGCACTAATCAAACTTTTCAACTCTAAACTAGATTCCTTATCTTCTGAGGTAGCAAAAGCAAAAGCTACTAAGGATACTTTGCGAATTATCAAAGAGCAAGATACTCTTATTGGAACTTTGTTTGTACAAGGGCAAGTGAAAGACAGTGTAATTAGAAATCAAGATCGGGTAATTACCATTTATAAAGGCACGGTAGCTAATCAAGATACTTTATTGAAAATTAAAGATGTTGATTTGAAAAGGGTAAAGCGACAACGAAATATCTCACTTATTGTGAATGGAGTATTGACCACACTATTAATTATTAAGTAATGCCTAGAAATAAACTTGCAGGAAAATTTACTGGTAAAAGTAAATCTTCAAAATACTTCGCAAATAATCCAGAAGCTCGTGCTAAAAAGAACGCATATAACATAAAATATCATTCAACTCCAGAGAGAAGAAAGTATCGTGGAGAATTAGTACAAGAAAGACGAGATAGAGGTATTTATGGCAAAGGAGGAAAAGATGTTAGCCACACAAAAAGTGGAAAAACTGTTTTGGAAGATAGAAAAAGTAACAGAAGTAGGAATGGCAAGGGTAATAATAAAAGACTCAAATAATCACAAATACAACATTTTTGCAAAGTTGATAACGACCAAGTATTTTTGTTAAAAATTAGATAATGAACTCACACCAATTAGGGTTAAACATTTTGGACGTAAGGGAAGAGAAATTATTCCAAATACTTGACGCAAGTGTTTATGACACCTTGTTGCCAACTGTTTGTCCAGAGTTATTGATTACAGTACCAGGATTTCAGACTTCAGCTTCTATTGCACCAGAGCTGTTAACTCAGGGATTCAACTTACGATTAACAGCTTGTGATTTAGAAATTCAAAATGTACGTTGTGATTCTGAGATGTGGGAGTTGCCAGATGGAATTTATGCAATCAGATACAGTTTATCACCAAGTGAATACATCAAAGTTGAATACAACCACTTACGACTAACAAAAGCATACACCCGTCTTGATAAAATTCGATGCAACCTGGATCTGAATGATTGTCTACCCGACAAAAACAAAAAGGATAAAATGGTTCGTATCGCAGAGGTAGAGGAGTATTTAAAATCTGCAAAAGCAAAAGTAGAATACTGCCACGAATCAAAAAAAGGAATGAAGCTGTACGAGTACGCTCTAAAGCTTATGGATAAAATAGATTGTAAACACTGCTAAAACAAAACACCGATGGGATGCCAAGCAACAAAATGTAACAATTGCAAGCGAGGAATAAAAGCTTGTGAAAAATCAACAGCAAACGATGGAAAATCTTGCTGCAAATATTGTGTAACCGATTACAATGCAAAAAAGAAATGAAAACTACAACAAGTAAAAAGAAATCAGGATGCCCTCCAGGCTACACTCCAACACTTTCTGGTGGGTGTAAGCAAATGGGTGCTGCTCAAGCAATTGCCGCAACAGCCGCTGCCGCTAAAACAGTAGGTGGTTTAGCAAAAACCTTAGCTGTAAGATCTAAGGCAAAGAAAGAAGTTAAAGAGTTAAAAAAAGTAACTACTCCGCCAATGAAAAAAGGCGGAAAGAAATGTTAACATAAAATGTCTACACCTAGATATCAACTAACTAATTGTACTGGACAGGTTTCTCCACTATATACTGAGCAAGATTTATCTCAGTATTTGGGGAAGTATGTTGCTGTACAAGGAAGTTTAGAATGTTATCTAGTTTCAGAGGTTGCTTGTGATTTACTAAGAGTTTCATTTAGTCTTGACGGCACAGATTACTCTTATGACGTACAAAAAACAGGTACTCAAAACGGTTATAACTATTATGAGTTAAACATCACAAGTGGTATTTTTAATCAGATTACAATTTTTTGGGACAACACTCCGGCAAATCTGAGTGAGTACACCTGGAGAGTAAACATCAGAAATACAAGTAATAACTATTCAATAAGTCGTTTTAATAGCACAGATAGTTGTCCAATCTCAGACGACTGGCTGTGGTATCCAGATGGATCGTATGTTGAAATAGATACAGGAACATTAGTTGTTGATTTTGCAACTCCTTCGCTTATAGAGGGGTGTGATTGTGTAAAACTAACCTACACCTTAGTAGGTGAAGAACCTGTTACGGTGGAGGTTGTAGGAACTGATTTAGCAGACGGAAAATATCAATATCCATTTTCAATTATAGGTATTGATAATTTTATTATAAGTTTTGGTGTAGATTCAATTTATTGGGGGTTAGACCCTGTTTTTACAGTGCTATTAAATGAAGACACAACTTGCCCTTTTGGAACATACACAATCGAAGAAGGTAGCATATTTGAAGCGTTTAGTGTAGTACCTTGCAACCCACCTTTAGTTATAGAATACTGCTACCCAACATGCGAAGAGTGTTCCACAAAATCTTACAGAGTTTACTCTTGCAGTTCAGATTTTGAAATTTTCAGTACTGACCCAAGGTCAGAACTACTTGCAAGCGAAGACCAAGTAATCAGAATCCCTTTTTACAATAACGGTTGCTTTAAAATTGAGCAGGTATCTTACGACAGAACAAAGACTTACATACCTGTACTTGATTATTCAGGTATCTACAATAATTGTATCGACTGCTATCCTAGAGAAACAGTAGAGCCACTTGTAGAGTTTGGTATATGTGATCCTCAAAAAGTAGTTGACATCAAATGTGATTTTGCAGAAATGATGTATCAGCAAATGATGTCGAGAAGATTAGGAATTGAATTTTGCTGTCCAATTGAAAAAGGAAAAGCAACTCTTAAAAACGACATTATTGATTTTGCACTACTTCCAGACGAGTTGCCAGATTTACCTGAGCCTTATGTGGAATATTGTTGTATTCCAATTACTACGGATAATTGTCCACCTGAACCTTGCACAACTTGTACAGAAACAGTTGTAGAGGTTGAAGATTGCAACTGCACCGCTAGCGAGAATAGTCCACATCCGTGTCACACATATCAGGTAACGGTGTTAGGAAACCAACTACTACTTGCGGCAGGGAATACAAATGGTTCGCAAAATGGAAAAGTATATTTTGCTTACTTCAAATGTAAAGCTACTAAACCAACAGTAGTAGAATATACCACTGCTCAAACAAATCCTTACTGTGTATTAGGAATACCAGTATTCGGATACTACGCTAATAATGAATGGGTAAACTTACCTCTAACAAGAGGAGAAGAATGTCCAGAAGAACAAATAACTAACACTTGTTGTAATGGCTAAAAAAATAAAAGCAGTCCCTTTAAACATAAACAAAGGAACTTGCACCGCACAATCTTCTAACTGCATCACTTGGGAAGGACCAGATATCCCTTGCTTAAATCTTTGCAAAGGAGCAACTGTAACAGAGGTAGTCTATAATCTTGGGATAGAGTTTTGTAATTTATACGCAGACCTTTCTCCAGATAACTACAATCTTGAATGTTTAGACCTTGACAACGATTGTGACATCACATTTCAGGATTTATTCCAAGCACTTATTGATAAGGTTTGTAACATTCAAATAACATCTGAAAGCTGTAATCTTTACGCAAAGATTACTCCACAAGAGGGACCATATTCTGTAACTGTAGAAAATGGAACCGAACCATACACTTATGAATGGAGCATCGCTGATAACTATGGTTTGTTTCAAATAACAAGTAATCCAACAGCTGCAACAGCAACCGTAACAAGAACTGCTTCTGTACCTGCAGATGAACTTGCTTTTACAGCTTGTGGCACAAATAACGCAGCACGAATGGGTATGTTAAGAGTTAAAGTAACAGACAGTAAAGGTTGTATTGCAACAGATACATTTTTAATAATTGAAATTCTTTGTGGTTAATAAAATAAGAAAATGATAACAACAAATAAAAATTGCGAAGAGTGTGATAACTGTGGTGGTAACGCAGCCCAAGTTATGCCACCTCAAAATGAGAACAATTGTCCAGAACCAAATCCTTGTACAAGCGTAACAGATTCAAGATGTGTTTACCACTTAGGAAGTAACGTACTTTGTGGTACAGACATTATTATAAACACAGAAGATACACAAGATGATATAAATAGAAGTATCATTACTTATTTGTGTGAAAAATTTCAAGAGTTGTCTGGAGCTAAAATAGTGTTACTTACTTATGTTGAATCACAAGCACTTGTAGCAGGTAATGATGTCGAAGTAGGTGCTAAATATTATATTACCGACAGAGACATAATGATTACAGGTATTGCAACAAATCTATTCTCAGTAGAGGGTCAGCGTATAATGCGTGTAGTCAAACATGCTTATTATATCCCTACTGCACCTAGTATTGGCGTGTGGTATTCAACAATTTCGCCTACAACTGATGATGTTGTAATTTGGGGAGGAAAGTGTTGGTTAAGCCTAACAGGAGCAGTAGGTACAGCAACTAATAACAGAACTTTAGACGCAACCAATTGGCAATTGATTCCTACAACAAATACCACTTATTATGAGTCAAGAAGCTTTTTTGTACACTACGATCACGCAAACGATTGGGTAGCAAAACAATATGACTGGAAAGATAACGAGTTTGGAATGTCCTGGGTAAATGCAGATGACCTAGGATTTACATACAATCCAGTTGACATCTCAGATTGGGGTTCAAACTTTGTATTTGAGAATGTAGCAGCAGGAGTATTTAATAATACCTATTTTGTATACTCTAATAGAATATCCTACTTGATTTATGAGAATTATGTTGTCATTGGAAATACAAATGAAGGAACAATATTTTCTAATACAGCTTCAGTAACAGAGAATAACAATGTAGGTGAAATACTAGAAAACACTAATTCAGGACAAGTACTAAGAAATTCAAACTTAGGAGACATATCCTCGAATGATTGTAACGGAGATGTTTCTTTTAATTCTAACATAGGCATAATAGAAGGTAACTCTAATGATGGGGATGTTTCATATAATAACAACAATGGAGGTATTATTCAAAATGCAAATATAGGAGACATAAGTTTTAACTCCCACAATGGAAACATACTTTTAAACACTAATGCTGTTAATTTTATAATATACAATAAAAATAGCGGAGATATACGAAATAACTCTTGTTCAAGCAGCATATCATACAATAGCAATAGAGGTTGGATAAAAGATAATTCTAATGATGGGGTCATTTCGTACAACGACAATAACGGAGAAATATTTTCAAATGCAAATACTGGACAAATAACACATAACAGTAACAATGGAGATATTACCGGTATTGGTGCAACAACCACAGATATTACTAAAAATATCAATAATGGTGTTATTGCAACAACAGTAGTAGGACCAATATCCGACACAACTGTAGATAAATAATTTGGCGGGTTTATCGGTTTTCCCACCATTCTCCGATTCCCCATTGTCGAAAGATTTTGGGGAATTGTCTTTTAGTATTATTATTTTTGAGAAAGGTTTTTAAGTTATTACATTTGACACATGAAAACAAATGCAGAATTTGTATCAAGGATTATCGGTGACTTGAAAGGTCTTACTAAAGATGGTAGGATTTCGAGACGACTTGTTCTTTCCATAGGACAGGATAAAGCTAAGTTCTTGATGAGTCAGAAGCTAGATGAATTAACTTTATTCAGAGAAGACGGAATAATTAGTACAATCACTTGCTTTGAGATGGAGAATGTTCCCTTAATCGAATGTGACTTAGTAGATGTCCCTAATTGTAAATCTGTAATGAAATCCGCTAAAAAATTACCAGACGGACTGTTTGGTAAAATGGGTTCGGGAATACTGTCTGTTTCATCAATAGATGGTAGCCGAGTTTTTGATTATACAAACATTAGAAACTACAAGCAAATCAAGAAGATGCGTCATTTAAGAAACGCAGAGAAATACTACTTTATTCAGAACGGGTATATTTACTTACCAAATTCAGAAGTAGAGATGCTTACGATACAAATGTTTGCTCTTAAAACTTTTGAGATTGAGAAAGTAAGTGCGTGTTGTGATGATCAGAAAATTTGTCAAAGCTATTGGGATTATCCATTTGTTTGCCCAGACAGATTCTATGATTTAGTTACAAGAGATACATTGGCTGAGTTAGCAAACATTTATAGAACTTCTGTTGAGGATACAAACCCGAACTTGGACTCAAACCAGAAAGGAAAAACAACTGAGTAATGCCATCGAATAAAAAGACTGTTAGGATTACGGATGAGGGAATACCGTTTAGCAACTTTACGTTGTACAAACCTTTTCGCTCGTATTGTAGGTCCAAACATGTTAAACCGAAAAATATTCCACCTATTACAACAGTGTTTAAAATAATAATGGCTATCTTTAAAGAGATTAAAGAGCAATTGATAAACAGAACAGGCGGGGTTATGATTAAGGGATTTGGCTACTTTTGTGTACACGTATCTAAAGGGCATAACATTACGTTTGTAAAGAAAGAGGAGAGAATTGTACCAAGGAAGTTATCTAGGGATTTAGGGAAACAACGTATCACAATGCTATTCCTACCCAATGAATCAGATGGTTTGTTTAAGCTTTGGTCGATGAGCCACCAGTATGCAGAAGAGATAAAAGACACAGTAAAAGCTAATATAAGAAATGGAAAGAAGTATAAAATTTATCCATTCACACTAAGAAAAATGTTAGGGATGTCTCAATATGTAGACAAACCAATTGGACGCTCAAGAAAATTACAAGATGCCTAATATAGATACTATAACATCACAGGTACTCAGAGACCTTAATAAGTATGCAGACGCAGGACTTATAGACGAGAATGAATTGTATTCAGATGCGATTTCTGCTTTGAAACGATTTGGAAACGACATTTGTACGGACCAAGAAGCGTTTGTGGAAATAAAAAATGGTTTGGGACAATTACCCGATCAATTTTTTAGTTTAAGAATGGCATTGGAATGTGAGCCCGATTACTATCAAAGGTCAAATATTGAGCATCACACTCTATTGAACTCAGTATTTTATACAGAACGAGTAGAGTTAAGCGATGCCTGGAATGAGTGTGATTCTTGTTGTAAAGAACGTACAGAGAAAGTTATCCGAGAGAACGTATATTTCGACTCAGGAAGTGTCACATTTACCTATAAGAATCCAAGAATACTTCGCTTAACAAAGGGGTTTGAAAAATCAGTGTGCGCTACGAGTTGCTTGAATAATTACCGAATAGAAAATCCACACGAAATAAATATTATTAACAGAAGAAAACTCCAAACTAATTTTAGCAAGGGAACAGTTTACATCCAGTACAAAGGACTTCCAGTAGATGAAGAGGGATTCTTAGATGTACCTGAAACCGCAAACGGACACTTGGACACATACATTGAGTACTACTTGAAAAGACGTACTGCAGAAAGATTAATTGGAAACAATGACGCTTTAGGGCTACAAACTATGTATCCAATCTATAAGCAAGAAGAGTCCTTAGCTTTGAGAAGAGCAGTTAATGAATTGAAAATGACTAAACTTACTCCAAGAGAGCTTCGTAAAATGATGATTAGAAACCGAGAAGAAATATTAACGTTTGAAGTAGAAATTCCAGTATGGCATTAAACAAAGATATGTCCGTTCCTAAAAAGGGAATGAACAGAGATACTGCACCATTTGAGTTGACAAAAGAAGAATACTCTTTTGCACTCAACACTAATTTCCACGATGAACATGGGACCGGGAAAGTTGTGCTTCAAAATGAAGGCTCAAACGTAAAATGTACTGGGTTCAAAAATGGGTATGTTGTTGTTGGACACAAGTACGATGTGGTATCAGAACAAACATTTTTCTTCTTGACAAATCCTACAACAGGGTTCTCAGAAATAGGTTACATAGAAAGTATTCAAGAAGCACTAATCAATTCTCCAGTAGAGGAAGTGGTTGATGGAAATATTCGAGTTGTTTTAGAGACTCCACTTGAGCAAGAACCTCAAGTAGCTTCGTGTGTCTATACAACATTGGTATCTGACTTATGTAATAGTGGTAGCCAGACAGGAAGCGGTTGTTTAAACTTTTCAATTGATGACCCAATCCACCCAAACAACATTCACATCAAACACGGAAAAACGGGCAGAACACTATGGTTTGCTCATCTAAGAAATCCGCAACGGTACATTGATATAGATAATATTGATAATTATACAAGTAGTATAGATAACTGTGATGATACAACAACCGATATCTGCCTTGACTGTGAGAAGATGCGAGTATTCCCATTACACGAAATTCCTTGCCTATTCCCAAGAATAATTCAAAGTGGGGGTAATTTACCAGCAGGTACAAATGAAGTATTGATTGCTCACTCAGATTTTAATGGAAATGAGCTTTCAGATTACTTTGCAATAACAAATCCAATTCCAATCTTTGACAAGAACAACCTTGTATTGGACCAAAGTTTGTTGGGATACAAAACAAGCCAAGCTATCGCAATTGATGTGATAGGGCTTGATAAAAATTTTGAGTATTTTAAAATTGTAGTAATCCACAGGAGCGGATTAGATGCTGCAACCACTGTCTACAACTACGGGGTTTATCCAATTAATCAAACTACAATAACAATCTATGACTTCACAAACAAAGAAGTTATGGATATGCAACGAGTAATCAGTAGACGACCTTTTTATGACCGTGCAAAAGGTATGACAGTTGCAAACGACTGTTTATACCAGTACGGACTTAAAACACAGAGGACAATAAATCTCCAACCTATTGCCAATTTACTTGGTGCAATGGCACAGTGGTCCACTTACCAAGCAAAAGAAGATTTATACGAAGATGGAATTTCAATCTCCAATTACCAATCAGGTATGCGAGATGAGGTTTATCCTTATGGGATTAAGTTTCAAATGTTAGGTGGATATGAATTACCTTTAATTCCACTTATTGCACGACCAGCAATTGGAAATGAGGTGGACGAAGTTGGTTCGGAAGATTACCCAGAGAACGCAGAAACAAGTTCAGTCCTTGAGTACAATCCAGAGTGTTTTGGTAACAACAGAAAGTATCGATGGCAGTTTGAGAATACCGCATTTGAAACAGATGACTGCTTAGTCGAAGGCTCAAATATTGAAACTATTACAGTTGAAAAAGAAGTTGAATCAGGTTGTTATGTAACCGAAGGAGAGGGAGATATTATGGTATTAGACACCATAACATCATCTTCACTGATTGTGCCAGATGGGACAACAGACATTATAACCTACATCGCAGCAAACACCCAGCAGATAATAAATGGTTCGGATGCAAACGGAGCAGATATACGAGATATACTTGATGACCCATCTGAATATACAGAAAGTTGTACACCTTACTTCGGAGACAATTGTTCAGAAGATATAGAGTTGGTATCAGAAGAGATGTTTCCAATATCTGTTGAGTCTCAAACAGTAAGTCAAGTAGAAAAACCTTTAGAAGATTATACCCCAGTAGTTGCAAATTCGACATCTTGCAATATTTTCTCAATAGAGACAACTACTGGGAATATTGAAAGAGACACCGCTTTTGAAACGAGTTTTATGGATTCAGGAGAAATCGTATACAAACGCCTTATCCCTATAAACAACAGTTGTGCAAATACAACAGAAGTATTACCACTTACTGACCCACAATCTGACAACTCAAACTTTTTAGTAAACAAGGGAGAGGCAACCACTTTTGCAACCTTACAAGATAGTCGAACAACAACTACAACTAAATCAGTTTTTCAAGTTACACTCTTAGGATCGAGCGGTACAGCTGATTTACAACTAGGTTCTTTTACTTACGGATTAAGCTGGGCAGGTACATTAACATCTACCGCTGCATTATTTGTGACAACACACGCAGCAGATATTTTAACCGATACAGGATTAGTTGTTATTGCAGTTTCAGGTGTACTTTATTTTACAGGGGATTATCCTGGATATTTGATATCAGAAACAACAACACTGACTGGTACATTAGCTGGAGATTATTACAACGCATCTTTAACAAACAATTTGCACTCTAACGCTATATGGTATAAGATAAACTTTAATGGAAGAAGTAAAGTTATTTTTGAAGTAGGTGTTCCAAACTGCAGTATATCTGATGACAACAACGGTGTTTCACTACGCCTACTTGCTTTTACAAATTGTTCTTCGACAGCAAGCGTCTCTACCTACGGAAACATTATAGACAATATTTTTACTCCGTCTGTTAATCACAGAATGGAATTACAAGCATCTGATTTTGGAGGAACAAGTGGAACAGTTTATATCACAATAGATACGTCCATGAGCTCTAGAAAAATAGGTGGTACACAAATAAACACATTGACTCCACCTTGCAATTGTTTTTCCGTGTTTCAAAGGGATATTGAGACATCTACACTGATTGAATACACAGATTTAACTTTTGGTAAAAAACAGATATGGAAATCAATTTGTGAATTTAGCCAGCCCGTTCTTGGAAACTGCGAGGCAGTCCCTTACAAAAAAGGGGAGTTTGCTTATGTAGAATCGACAGAAGTATACCCTTGTAACAAAGAGTTGTTTGATTCTTCTGTTTTAAAAATACAACCATCGGATATACCAACCGCTTATAGGACAAAGTTTGAAGACTATTATGTAACTGGAGGAAGTGTCGCACCATCTTTAGATTCAGATGGAAACTATATCTTGTTAACAGATACAGATTTTAGAGATAAACCAATTAGACACTTCAAGTACCCAGACAATACCGTAGCACCATTCATGTCTTACGGCACCCAGAGTTTAGGAGATTTCCAAAACTCTGTTATCTACCCAATCGGATTCCACCTACCGGTCGAAGTAATCAACGCATTCCTAGACATAGCGGTAACAAATGGTTTGCTAACACCTTTGGAAAGGAGCAAAATAGTAAGCTACGAAATATTTAGAGGAGACAGAAGAACTCAAAAGTCAGTTATAGCAAAAGGGTTATTATTTGATATGATGAAGTATCGAGAAAATAATTTTGTAACACAACCTCCAACTCAAGAAGACGTATACTACTCAAATTACCCATTAAATTCTCTTGGAATTGATTATCAAAACGGACTATTAATCCATCCGTTTTCAAGCACTGGCAACAACTTCTTTACATTCCATTCTCCAGACATACATTTTGAAAAACCGACACTTCCAAGAGAGATGCGAGTGGAAGGATATATGTTTGGAAATTCTGCAAGCTATTTTGATGAAGTAAGAGATCATCCAACTTATGTACTATTAAGTCAAGATGCTTATTTCAAAGCAGCATCATTAGCATCATTAGAAGTTGCATTTGAATTATTATTGCAATCAAGTGATTGGTTAGTGTTAGGAGGAACAGGTGGGTTGTCTGTACCAGTTTCAGGAGCATTAGCAGCAGCAGCAGTAGCAGCTATTGTGTATCCAATCCTACTCAAGTGGGGAGAGTACCGATATAGATGGTTAGAAACTTACCGTAATCTTGGGCAACCCCAAAACTTTGCATACTACCAAGCAGCTTTAGGACACTACAACTTATTTAAACCAAACTCTGTACAACACCAAATTACAAGAGGGCTTACAGTAAGCACTTATATTAAAGAAGGATTCTTAGAAGTAGCTGAGGAAGTAGGTACAACACCAACCGCTTACCGAGTAAACCAATTAGACAGAGAATATACAGTAGCTGTAAGAACTGGTGCATATAATATTAATTACCCAGCAGACTATATTTCGCACGACAATACGTTGTTTAATCCAAATAATGCATCAAGGAGAGCCGCACCAACAGTAAAAGGAAAGTCAACAAAAATTGTTGGAAATGCAGCAAGCCCTTATGCTTCGTTAAAACAATACAGTCCAGCACAGTATGGTTCAATTGATTCCGTTAGTTGGATAAACACGGGATTTTGTGGTAGCTTAAATGGAGGTACAGATTGTGATGCAGCTTTTGGATTAGATGTATTTATCTCTAGATTTTCGTTAAAAAGGAAGTTACCATTCTTTAGAACGACAGCCTTTGGACTAGCACCACTAACACCTTTCAAATATTCAGACTATTTCAACATTAACCCAGATAATCCTACAAACCCTTTCAGATATTTCATAGACTATGAAATAATGGATGATGTAGCATGGGTATCATACAGCTTTCCAACGAAGAAATCTAAATACCAATTAGACGGATTCACTGGAACTACGTTTGCATCTTTGTATTACATCAATCCTCCAGCAAAATTCTATTTATACTCTTACGGAATCCCTTACTTTTTAGTAGAGTCAGAAATCAACTGTAATTTCCGCTACGCAAAGAGAGAGAAGCACGAGGATTTTTATCCAAACAAACAAGATATAATTGAATTAACTCAAGAGGAAAATGTACCAATAAGACAACCGAACACCTATTTCTATAACAAAGTCTATTCACTTGGACACAGTTATTATCCATACAGAATACTTCCTCTTGACTATTCGAGAGAAGTCTATGATAAATTAAATGATTTGTCAAACGTAGTAATCTACTCTTCTCAAGATGTTTCTCAAACAGATAGATATTCGCCTTGGTTAAGGTATAAAGCACTTGATACATTTGACTTTAGCAAATCTTATGGAGATTTAATTTCCGTAGTAGGATTGGAGTCGATGCAGCTGATGGCACGATTTACAAATGGATTTACAATCTACGGTGCAATCGATCAGATTCGAGATAGGTTAACACCAGATACTCAGAACCTTGGGAATGGCGGTATCTTTGCGGGAAGACCAGTGAATTTCAACGTAACAGATTTGGGACACGCCGGAACACAACACAACATATTGGTTAGTTGTGAGTATGGACATTTCTGGGCAGATGCTAAAAGAGGAAAAATATTCCAACTAGCACCAAATGGAAAAGAAATGAACGAGGTAAGTAAACCAACTGAATTTGTAAATGATGGGTTAGAAAAATGGTTTAAAGAAAATTTACCATTCAAAATACTTCAATATTATCCAACTTACAATATAGATAATAATTACAAAGGAGTAGGATTAACAATGATGTGGGATGACAGATTCAAACGTCTATTTGTAACAAAAATGGATTATATTCCTATCTCAAACAACCTACTTTACTTTAACAATGAAATCTACCAAACAAATGGCTACGAAGATGTAATCGCAGAGTATGTGGCAGATGGCTATACGTATGAAGGAATAAAGGGAGCAAACCTAGTTTTCCACAGAGATGGTGATTGTAGTTGTGACACGGTAATCACAGTTTACCAAATTAAAGGGGACGTACCTGGTACAAAGATAGGGGTCAGAGGAGAGGTTGTTAATGGAAAGAATGTTTTTATTGTTGGAGGAGTTTTAATAATTTGGACAGGAAGTGAGTGGATAGTTACTCCAGATGATTCTGGAGTAACTATTTGGGCAACCCTATCATCTGACACAGAATGTCCTTTTGGTATATTTACAATACCAGATGGAAGTATATTTGAGCTTTTTAATGTTGGCCCAGATAATTGTATCGAAGAGGACACTCAATTAGTTCCCCTAACAACTCCCTCATTCAAAGACACTAACTACTTCAAATCTTGTTCTTGGACAGTGGCGTATAGCCCAGTATTAAGAAGTTGGATATCTTATTACTCATTTGTTCCAAACTACTACGTGGCGTATAATGGTTATTTCCAAACAGGAATTAATGACAGATTTGATGTAGATGAATTTGGTCTTTGGAGCCACTTCCCCTACCTAAGTTCAAATCAAGTATTCTATGGAAAATTATATCCTTGGATAATTGAATACCCAATCAATACAAAACTTACTGCTTCGAGATTAGATGCGATTGAATATTGGTTAGATATTAGAAAATACTATGACAAGTATAATTTCACCGATGTAGTTTCAAATGGATTTAATAAAGCTGTTATCTACAACTCATTCCAAAACACTGGACAACTAGAATTAGTCCGTCAACAGGATGATGATATGAGACAGTTACTTCAGTACCCAACCTACAATACAAATTCGATAGAAGTATTACAGACAGAGTTAAATCACAAATGGTCATTTAACTACTTGTACAATATCGTAAAAAATGAAAGAGCAGGTATTCCAATTTGGAGAGAAGACTGCCCACAGATTTACAAAATGCTTGACCACAGACTGCTTGACTACACCGCAGGATACAAAGACTATCTAAGAGGAGATTATTTCCTTGTACGTTTAATTCAAGATGCGGAATCTAGGTACAAAATGCTGTTCAGATTTGCAACGGACGAAAGAGACTTTTATAACCAATAGATATGCCACTAAGAGAAAAAGACCACGAACATAATCATAACGAGAAAGTTCAAACACTTACATCAGAGTTGCAAGCTTTCTATGGTGAGCTTGCAATTAAATTTCCAAAGATTCGTGTGACAAGCGCAAAACGTGAAGCATCTCAAAAAGTTGGAAAAGCTTCTACCACTTCTCGTCATAATACAGGAGAAGCATTTGACATTTCCGCCCAGGATAAAGATGTAGCCGACTACCTAATGAATGATTTGGAAGGTGCAGCATTATTAACGAAGTACGGATTAGGCTTGTTGGACGAAACTACTTCAGAAGCTATGAAGAAAACTGGTGCAACTGGTCCTCACTACCACATTGGAAAAGACCCCGCCCTTGTAAAAAGAGCAATGGTTCGATATGAAACCTTATCTAAACAACAGCCAAAACAAAAACCACAACCAATAACACTCCAAACTCAAATACAAGGACAACCAATAACAACAACAGTTGACCCACAAGAATTTGAAAAAGAAGTGGAGAAAGAAGAATCTAAAAAAAAGAAAGCCGAAGAGAAAGCAGAAAAATCCGAAGCAAGAAAAAGACTAGAAGAAAAGAAGGAAAAACAAAAAGCTTTCCTAGATGCACTTCAAGTACCAAATTCAATAGTAAGCTATAAGCAACAGAAACAAGAGCAATACGAACCAGAAGAACCTTTCCAATTAGATTTACCTGATACTCCGAACCAATTGCCTGAACTCCCATCTATGTTTCAAATGCCCGATGTGACGAAGCAAAAAACAGAGTAAAAGCAATAATTTTTACCGACTAAATACAAATTATTAATATTGCAGTATGAACGAATTACAATTACTCCAACAAGCGTATAGTAACGGAACAATAACCCCTCAGCAAGCAGAGCGATTAAAACAGCTAATGGCAGGTCAAGGAGCATCCCCAGCAATGAGTAGGATGCAATCTATGTTCCAACAACCGACTAAATCTTACTACGATTCTGAGCAAGGTAAGTGGGTAGAACAAGGAGCAGAAGCAAACTATTTTTTGCCAAGTACTCAAGTTTCACCTATCACACAGAGTTCAAACTTATTTCAGGATTTATCAATTGAAGATGCAATAAATGAGGAATGGAAGAATAATGTAACCACTGGTATATCTGATGGCACCGCAACAGAGGAACAAAGAATGCAATACCAAGATTGGATTAAGGGCGAAAACGACAGGTTAGGGTACAACAAGTACGATATTAATTTTGGAAGCACAACTGGTAAAAATCTAAACGGCAATGGAAAAAGTGTAGACGGAAGTGGTGCTCTTGTAGATACTACTGGAGAAGGTGAAGGTATGCCAAAAGCAAATATGTTCCGTTTTCCAATGATTAACCCTGGAGGTTCAGATTTATCAACAGAGATTTACTCTTTAGGTAGAGCTTTAGGGTCTCCAAAAGGAACACCAGGAAGAGGGATGAATATTGTAGGAGCAGGTGGAGCAGCAGCTTTAGATATTGCTCGTAATTTAGCTTCTGGAATCGGATTTTCAAAAAGAAACCAATATGTAATGGATTGGTATAAGAAAAAACAACAAGAAAGAAATTACGTCCCAGATTCTCAATCAGAAGATCAAAATTCAACTGGTGGCATGAAGTTAGGTGGTACAATGAATATGTTTGCAGAGGATGGAATGACGATGCCACAAGAACAAATGCAACCACAACAACCTCAAGAGCAGATACCAGAAGGGCAAGAACAACAAATGCAGCAAGTAGTTCAAATGATTGCAGGAATGTTACAACAAGGAGCAAATCCCCAACAAGTTCTTGAAGCTTTAGTTTCACAAGGAATACCGCAACAACAAGCCGAACAAATGATACAAATGGTTGTACAACAAATGCAAGGACAACAAGCACCAGCGGTAGAGCAACCACAAGACCAACAAATGGTTATGAAAAATGGAGGCACATTTAACAAGCGAATTGGAGAGTCTGTTACTATCAAAGTTGGTGGAAAGAAAGTAAAAGGAGTTATCAAAGAAATTAAGAATGGACAAATTACATTGAAATGAGAAAAACTTTCAACATAAAAGATATTGAAGTAGAAGACGACAAATCAGTATCCGAAGAGGAGTTACTTACTGGAGATGTTCTCAAAGGATTAAGTTCTCGTTCTACAATCGAACCAAATACGGAAATCGAGAGAGATGAGTATGTACAGTTTCCTGACGGAACAACCCAGAAAGCTGTTGGAAAATCTCACGAAAGAGGTGGCATTAAAGTTAATATTCCAGATGGTACAGATGTTTTATCAGACCATTTGAAGCTCACGGCTGCGCAGGCAAGACGCTTAGAAAAAGAATTTGGAATCAATGTTTCTACTAAGAATACTTATGCAGAAGCTGTTGAAAAATATACGGCAAAAGTAGGTTTGAAAAAATTAAATTTAGAGCAAGAAGATGTGTTTAAGTCTTTGAAATCTGAAATGCAAAGAGAGAATATTGATAGCAAAACTGCGAAGATTAATATGGGATACCTCTCAAAGAAAATAAATGATATTGAGAACCGTAAGAAGCCTTTAGAAAAAGAACGCCAAGGATTTTTTGACCTTGTATTTGAAATGCAGGAATCTACTAAGCCAAAAAACGAAACTCCGGACGAAATGAAGTATGGAGGAACTCACAACCCGCAACTAAAAATGGTTTGTGACAAATACGGAATATCCATTGAAGAAGGAAAGAAGCTGTTAAACATGGCAAGAGGTGGAACAGTAGAAGAAGGAGAAGACCCAACATCAGGAATATTCATTGAAAAAGAAAAAGGACTTCCAACAGGTGCAGACTTATCTGATACTCAAAAAGCTGAGTTATTAAAGTACTACAATAAATACGAGCCCGCAGTAGCAAAAGCACTTGAATCAGGTAAATACAAGTGGGGAAGCATTGTAATCAATAGAGGGTTAATTGAAGATTTAGACGAGAAAGGTTTTGAGGGGATTATAACAGGGAGTCAAAAAACAGACAGGTCGGGAAAACTTCTTACAAACGCAACTACCTATGGTGGAATGACAGATAGAAGGATTGAAGGTTTTGTTTTAAAAGACTATTATGAAAATAACCCTGAGATAAACCCAGAAGGAAAGAAGTTTAGAAATGCAACAGACGATGAAATAGGAACTATTCAAGAGGCATATAATAGGGATATTGCTGCATCAGGCTTTTCTCCACAATATACATCTGGAGTAAAAGAAAACCAAATAAGAGACGACAAGTTTGGTAACAGAACTTCTTCGTACTTACGCCAAATGGTAGAAGTACCTGGATTAAAAGAAGGAAGAATTGATGTTGACCGTATGTTCAAGATTCCAAAAGAACAAGCAGAAAAAGAACTTGAAGCCTATGGAGTTAAATACGAGGATTTAGCGAAATACAAAACAGCCGCATACAAGTACATTGATATTGTTCCGAAAAAAGACGCAACAACTACAGAAGAAGAAGAAACTGAGGATGAAAATACTATTGTAGACGGAACAAAAATAGAAGACAAAGTAAAAATAGGAACACAGTTTCCTAAAGGACCTCGTATGTTCTATACTCCAGACCAATCTGTTTTGCCACCATCTCCAATGGAAGCACATTTAAAAGGCGATATCCGTTTAGAGAGAATTGACCCAGTAAAAATTGGAATTGAGAATAATATCCAAGAAACTGCGAAACAGAGAAACTTTATCGCTTCGCAATTACAAGGACTTCCAGAAGCACAAAGAGCGTCTGTATTGGCAAACCTACTCGCATCAGGAAATGAAGCAGTAAATCAAGCAGCAACAAATGCAAACATCACGAATGCTCAAAACCAATCACAATCTGAACTATTCAACATCGGGCAATCGGGGCAGGAACAAGTATATGGTTTGAACAACGCACTCAACTTCGAGCAACGTCAATTAATGGCACGAGCTAAGACAGAAGAGGAGTTAAGAAATTACTACGACTTCAACCGTAAAGTGAATTTGAACAACTTCCAAAATAATCAGAAGATGAATTTACTTGGAAGCCTCTATCCAGACTACTCTTTAGACTTCTTCGGCTCATCTATAAATTTTGACCCGTCATCACCTTGGTCAGTTCAAGATAATAGACAGAAGCAAGATATGTTTAATTATTTATATGGTTCAGCCAAAGGAGAGGAATAATCCTATTAATTTTATTCGTTTCACATAAATGACTATTTTTGAAAAATTATAAAATGGTTCGATAACATAACACACTGTAGATGAACGCTTATAGCATATTACATAATTACGACCAACCTCTGTACTCTCCAGATTTTAACTTTATCAATGCTGCACTTTCATACAAGCAAGAGAAGTTGGATAACAACAGAGCAAAGTTGCAGAATATGTACGACCAATTTCCAAAGCTACAAGTAGCAAAAGGAGTTGATAAACAATATATTGAAAGTCGACTACAACAAGTAAGACAAATTTCCAGCCAATATGAAATGTTAGATTTATCTGATGATACTTTAGCGTCTTCATTACTAACCAATGCAGCACAAGTATTTGATGATAAAGTAAAAGAAGCTGTTGTCTCTACAAAGAGAATGGAGATTGAAGATAAAAGTTGGGCAGAGGCATTAAAGAAAGCAGATGGTAAATATAACCAAACGTACCATGAGTATGCACTTGCAATGTCGGATAGACAACGTTATTTAAGTACTCAAGAAGCTGGTGACAGATACAGAGGTGGTGCAGATTTTATTGCACACACTGGAACTGAAAAGAAAGTCGCAGAATTAACAGCAAAAGCAGCTGAACAATTAAAACAAAAAGCATTTGAAAGCAGAGGTAGCGGAGGATATTTTAACTACCAAGATACTTATGAGTACACGGATAAAAATACCTTACGTCAAATTGTAGAATCCTCTTTGGATGATAACGATAAACGCCACTTCCAAATAATGGGTTGGAAACAATTCCAGGGAGTCGATGATGACAAGTTAAGAAATTACTATAAAGAATACAACTCACCAAAGGTAGAAAACTCTAGGGATAGAATTAGTGCTTTAGAGGTCTTACGAGGACAAGCAAGTGGAGACCAAAAAGAGTTGTACGACAGAGAGATTGAGAATGAGAGAACAAACTTCAACAACCTTCAAAATAGACTGTCTGATGACACTTTAGAACAAAGAGACCGACAAGGACTTGCATCTGAATTGTATTACGATAATTATTTAGAGGGTACAGTTTCTCCCTATGCTTCAAAAAGATTAGTTGACAGAGAAATTGATGCAGTACAGAAAGCAAATGTGGAGTTCGCTGAAACTGTTAAACAACATAATTTTGACAACGCTTTAAAATTAGCTGCTAACACTAGGGCAGACGAGAAGCATAAGTATGATATTATGAAAGCCAAGAAAGATCTTGGAATAGTAGATGAATCTGACTCAAACAACCAAAACAAAAATGTCATCTTCACTGATAGAGACCCTAACGACCCAAAAGCAGGTGAGAAGTATGGCACTGAAGGTATGGATGGTATCCAATTGGAACAGAAGAAACAGTTTGACGCAATCAATAAATTCAATAAATTAGTTGGTGTTGGTATTGGTCCTGGCGATTACGCAGAGCTTAGTAAACAGTTAGCAAATGTAAGTGACTTAGCTGAAAATGGTGGTGTAATTAAAATAAAAGGAAACCAAATAGAACTTAATAACGAAAATTTAGCAACTATACTTGCTTTCCAAAACAGTGTATTGAATATACCTCCAGCAAGAAAGGCTTACAGACAAAATTTAGACAAAGCCGTAATGAAAACTATTTGGCAACTAGGAAAAGTTATCGCTAATGATGGCGATATGGACCCAAATGAGTTTCCAAATTTCGCCTTCAAAGTCGTAGAAAAAAATGGTTCGCTCGTAAAACAGGACATCAAGAACTGGGATATGAAAAGTGCAATGTCAAATATCCAAAAAGGCAAAGCACCGATAGCTCAAGAAACTAATAATTATGTAAAGCTTTTGCGACAAGTAGGAGAGAAAGGGTTTGAAAGTTTATCAAAACAAGACCAAGCATCATTAAAACTTTACACAACTTCTCACATAATTGCTGACCGACATATGGGATTAAGCCCAGCAGTTAAGAGAGAGTACTTTTACACTTTAAGAGATGAAACTCTAAAGGATATGGATATAAAAGAATTCTCTAAAATTGCAAAAGATTATAAAGATATAGAAGCAGGACTTACTCTTGGAAGTGCTCCTAGAGAAGGGGTAGCAAGTGGAACGAATAAAGGTAAGTACGCCGTTATTATACAAAACGAGTGGTTCTTAAATAAGATTAACACATTAATGCCAAAAGGAGTTCCTGTACAGTATGAAGATAAAGTAGTTGAGCTAGGTAATATGTATAGACAATTATCTACACTTACTGGTAGCGAAGCTAAGAAGCAAAAAGATGCTATACAAGCTATGGAGCAAAGGTTAAGAACTACTGGCAACTTAGTGACTAACAATAAAGAGTTTAACTCCGACTACTACTTATCTGACCTTGGATATAACAACCTAGACTATAAAAACAAAAAAGGACAAGAAATAAACCCAGCTAAAGATATTACTACTATTGTTAAAGAAGCAGTAGAAAGCGCAAAAGCACAAGACAATGTACTTAAAAAACAAGGTGAACTTTTAAGTATAAGAGAAGTCAGTTTCGTGAAAGACCACTCAAATTATGAGAAGTTAAAGAACTATGCTTATGTGTTAGGTCTTACACCTACAACAAAAGGTTATCAAGACCCAATAAAGGCAAGATTGATTCAAAATGGGCAAGGAACAGGTGACAAAGTAGAAATTACAGTTACTAGGTGGGAGACTAAAGACGGAACTAAAGTAAAACAAACAGATGAACCAAAAATTGTTTCTTTAAAAGAGTTTGAAGAAAATACTGATATCAAATTAAACGCAGCTATCCGCACAGATTATACAAGCAAGTTTGGTACAAACGCAGCTAAAATTGATTTAGGCACAGGTGTTCCAAACAGACCTATCGAACAAACACTTATCCCTACTCTATTTGAAGAGACTAGAGAAGCTACTGAAAGAATGGCTCCAGAAAAACAAGCGGAAGTAGAAAAATTACTTAATGAATACCAACAAGGTAAGTTCAAGTTTAAAGCAGAGGTACTACAAGAAGGGCAACCTTACTACATCTCTGTTTATAAAAATGGTAAACTGTCTGGACAAGTCTCTTTTCCAAAAGGTACAGAGAAAGGAGGAATGAAAGATTTTAGTTACAGCGATGTAACTGAGATATATAGAAATTCTTCTACCTATGCAATCACAGCATTTCAACAATATTTGTATTCAGTTTACCCAGAATTAGAAAGAGAATGATAGAGCAAAACCCAACTCCACCTCCTACAATAAAAACCGCTAAGGATTTTAAAAGTGTAGATGAGGTACTTAAACATACAGCTAAAACGGATAAGCAAATAGGACCGATACGTCCAAAATTAGCTCCAAGTGCAATTCCAAAATTAGACTGGAATCCTGTAACAAGCCAAGGAATAAATACAGCAGAGTATAATGTACCAATCGATTCTGTATTCGAGCGTCTAAACGATGGTTCGTATGTAGCAAAGTTTGAAAACCACTTAGGTGCAGAAGGTAATGAAAATAGATTGGCAAACCAACAAGGTTTTGTTGAGAAAGCTTTTTATGGAGTAACTAAGAACGCATCTAAGATCGTAAACTATGTTCTTGACAGCACTGTTGGTACAGTATATGGTATTTATAATGGACTAAACAAAGGAAGTTTTAGTGCTGTTTGGGACAACGAGTTCTCAAGAAATATGGACGACATCAACAAACGGCTTGACTATAAACTTCCAAACTATTACTCAGACGAGGAGAAGTCCAACAATATTTTTCAAAGTGCTCTTACAACTAATTTTTGGTTTAATGATGTAGCAGGGGGGTTAGCTTTTGTTGGGGGAGCAATACTTCCAGAAGTTGCTATTGCAGCTTTAACAGGAGGAGGTTCTGCCGCAGGTTCTTTTGCAAAACTAGGTTTAAAAAGCGTATCGAAAGCTGTTACGAAAGAGTTGGCTGAAACCTCCTTACAGAAGACAGCAAAGGCTACTTGGTTAGGGTCATCGAAAGTTGGTAAAATGTTATCAAAAGCTGATGATGTAGTTGGTTACTCACAAGGTAGAAGTATTCTACGTGGGATGAGCAAAGCTGTTTTCGGAAGTCGAATTGGAGGTGTACTTGATACAGGAGCATTCTTGGTTCGCACATCTAACTTCGAGGCAGGAATGGAAGCTAGGCACAACTTCAAAGAATCTGTTGATAACTACATGAATTCCTTTGAAGATATAAACGGAAGACAACCAACATACGAGGAGTTATCAAAATTTATGACAAGTGCAAAGAATGGAGCCAACACTGTTTACGCAGCTAACATGGCTATCCTATCTGTCTCAAATGCTGCAATGTTTGGAAAAACATTTGACATAAACATTTTACCAGATGCTAGAAAAGGTGTAACAAACTTCTTCAATAAAGCAATCGGACTTGGAGTTACAACTCTTGACGATGGAACACGAGTTTTACAAAAAGCAAATAGGTTTCAAAGAATTGCAGGAACTACCTACAAGATTTTAGAGAAGCCAGCAATAGAAGGTATATTCGAGGAAGGACTACAAGGAGTAGCTGGAAAGGCTATGCAGAAATCTATGGAGTCACTTTATGACTTAGACAACTCTCATTCAGAGTCTATGTGGTCCTCATTAACAGATGCATTTTCAGAACAGTACGGTTCAAAAGAAGGTTGGAAAGAGATTGGAATTGGTATGATTATCGGTTTAGCTGGAGGCGGCATACAACCAGGTGCAATTAAAAGCGGAACAGCTTTTTCAGGATTTGGTAAAAACAGCTATACATCTACAAGAAAAGCAATGGAATCCGATTTGGCTACGGCAAATGAGGGATTAGAAAATTTACGTAAAACATTTGGAGATGTTTCCGCACCAAAAGGAGTTACACTACTTCGAGCAATGACTAAAGCATCTTCCGCATCTGCAAGCAGAAATAACAATACTGCACCGGCTTATGATAATTTGAATGTAAATATATCATTCATTCAAAGCCAAGAGCATATTAAAACTCAAAGTGAAATTCAAGAGGATTTTGAGATGGTTGTTGATGAAATGCAAATCAGTAAAGAGGAGCAAGAGCAGTTACAAAAAAATGGATTGACTGTTGAGCAGTACAAGCAGTCTATGATTAACGAGTTTGCTCAAACTTCAAGAGACTACTTACAAGCGAAAGCAGTAGTGGAAGCACTACGTGTTCCAAACGGAATTACTGATGGAAATTTGATGAACTTGAAAGAGGCAATGATAAGAAACATTGTTATCGGAAAACAAGCTCAGAAAAACGCACAGGCTATCGGGCGTTCAATTGAAGAAACCACAGGTATAAATGGTTTGTATAGCGCAGTGGAATTCTATGATGGATTATCGAAAGAAAAGAAAAAAGCAACTGGTGAACTTAAAAAAGTTACTAAGGAAAGAGATAAACTTTTTGACACTATTACTCAAATTCAAACTCAAATAGCTGAAAATAAAACTGCATCTGACAATCCAAAAGCAAAGGCTAAATCTCAAGAACTTCAACGTAAGTATTTAGCAGCTACTCAAAGAATGGCTGAATTAGAGAAAAAGAAGACTGAGTTAGATGAATCAATAAAAATCGGTAAAGACGTTAAAAAGGATTTAGCAGGAGTTTCAGAAACAGATATATTAAGTACATTACGAGTATCAACTACAAAAGATGCAATCGACCAACTTGACAAATTAGATGCATACATCAATGATTTAGAAAACCAAGGAAGAACTCAAGAAGCGGCAGCATTAAAATCTTCATTAATAGAATACAAAGCATACGCAAACGCTCACAGAGAGTTTATGAATATGCACCGTAGAATGACAGACACTAACTTCTTCAATGGAGAAGAGGGTAGAGGTTTATTAGCGAAAGTTTTTGGCAAACCATATTCAATGGATCCGGCATTCTATGATGAGTTGAAAAAGAATGATGAGATTATTGACAAAGCACTTCGCTTTTTAAGTATAGGTTCGTATGAAGTTGCTGCAGATTATATCAAAGATGCACTGGAAAAAAATCCAGACCTCTCAGATAGGGAAAAATACCGCATCGAACAAATGGTTCGTATCCAACTCCAAGGAATACTAGCACAACAAGTAACAAACTCTCTAACAGATATAGCTCAAACAGTAGAAGCAGTACAAGAGAAACCAACATCGAATATACTAGAAGGAGATAGCATACAATTACGTACAGCATTAAACCTACAAGTAGATGAGAAAACAAGCTTACAAGTAATAAACGAAGCAATACAAACAATCACGTCTCAAATAGATGCAATCCAAAATACTGTACGTGATACTTCCAAAGTCCAAGAACTAGAAGCCCAACTTGCAGAATTAAAAAACCAAAGAGGTAATTTCAAGGAGCCAACTCCTACAACACCTACTTCTACTCAAACTACTTCTAATATAGATGCTAAGAAAGCTGATGCACAAACAGTTAAAAATAGAATGCAGGAAATAGAAAAACAACCTGTATCTATGAATGTAACAACAGATGCATCTGGTAAGATGGAACAAACTTCTGAAGAAGTAGTTTCACAAATAAAGTCAGAACTAGATAAGATTGGATTGCCATATAGTGATGTTGTTTCTAATGATAAAGGTTCTACATATTTTGTAGTAACTAAAGATGGTAAGCAACATGAAATATTAAAACTAATAAAAACTGGAAATGCTTTAGTTAAACCTGTATTAACTAAAGCTAAATGGATTAATCATCTTATAAAAACTCAGCCACAAAATCTTTATGATTTTGTTAACGCAGAATTAGAAGCACTGAACCAACCTACTTACAACTCCATACAAGAGCAAGCTTTAGCTCAAATGAAGCGAGACCTAGAAGAAGAGGAAAAGTCTTTAGGTAGAAGTCAAGAAGTTGTTGACCAATTAACGCAAGATATTGCCTCACTTGAAGAGCATACAAATGAAAAAACAAGGCTAACAAAAGAAGAATTAGACGCTGAAATCCAACGAGTTGAACAAGAACTTAAAGATGCTAATCAAGGTATCCGAATAGTTGAATCTGAGGATTATATTCGTTTTAATGAGTTGGTTAAAAAACAACAAACAGAAGGACTTACTGATGCAGAGCAAAAGGAGTACGACACATTAAAAAATGACATCGACCAGTGGCTACTTGTAGGAGGAGTTATAACAGAGGGAATAAACCTTTCGGATTTAATCCGCCAAAAAGTGGCATTGGAAAATGCAAAAATAATGTCTCCAGAAGTTATCCAACAAAGAACGGATGAAGATGATTTGGAAACAATTAAATTCTCTACTAAAGGTAGAAACTATAACACAAGATATGGACTTACTCAAGATGCTGTAACTGTTATAGCAAATGGTAAAAACAATACGTTAGAAATAAATGGTATCAAGGCTGATGATGAAATTGTTAGACAAGTATTTGTAGAACTTGATGCTGATGGAAACAAAGTATCGATTGATTTTGAATATAGCTTTAATGAGTTTGGAAACATTATAATCCCTTTAGGAGAGAACGGAGAGAATCTTGCAAAAGTAAACTCGCCCACTTCTTTAATTTCAGTTCGTCCAACAAATGAAAACCTAAGAACAAATTATAGTGTTGTAATTGGACATAGAAAAGGTATCACTGGTGAGATGGAAAGTTTCCCACTTAAAAGTGTATTTCCTGGAGAGTATAATCAAACTCAAGATACCCAAGCAATCTATGATATGCAAGCTGGAGATGAGATTATTTTGAAAGTCGACACTAGAGATGAGTACAATCAGAAATTAATCCAAGAATATAAAGACGCTAAAGGCAAAGCTGCTAAGAAAACAGCCAAAGAAAACCTAAGAAAAAACCTTAGAATCACAGCTTCTCCAAAAACTACAACTGGAGGTAAAGAGGGAATTTATACTCACACTCTCAGAGGAAAACAAGACAATGATGCAGCAAGCGGAGAGGATCAAAAATTTGAGCAGTTCAGAGATTCAATTGTGAATGATAAAACAATGTTCGACAAATTGATGGACAAAACACCAGCATTACACGTAGTAAATCATGGTACGTTAACGGTGGCAAAAATTCTTCCCGGACAACCTAATTTCAATTTCTCAGCAAAAGACGAGAATGGAAATGTTACTATTCAATATACTCAGTTTACGGATCAAATGGCAGCAGGTGTTTTTGATATTGGAATCAGAACAAGTGGTGGTTATAAAACTAAGAATGGAACGACAGGTTTGGACACCACTTTTATGAGTAAAGACAGTACGTTCAAGACCAACGGAAAACCTAATAAAAAGAAGGAACCATTTGTTGTATTTAAAGTCGGTGAAAAACTTATTGCTTACCCAGTTAGACTACTTCCACAAGAGAAAAGAGACAACAAAGAGTTTGAATTAATTTTCAATTCTGATACAGATGTGGCGGATAAAGTGGTTCGATTAAACCAAATGCTCGCACAACGAGGAGTAGACATAAAACAACCTGGAGAATTTTTCTATTCAATTGGTTCAAAAAACAATTTGACTCAAGAGTTTTTTGACAAGAAAATGAAACAGTTAGAGGATTTTGATTACTTTTATCCACTCAATGAATGGACAGGAGGTAAGACATCTATCGCAGAACTTCTTAAACAACAAGCTCAGATAAATCTCAACACTTCTTCTCCATTCCATTCACCAAAAGTTGAAATGGACATGAAAAATATGTTGAAAGATTTCAAAGTAGAAACAACGGATGAGGACACTGAATACACAGATGAACAAGAAGAGAAAGCGGTAAAAGAATCAAAAAGTCCAGTGGTGAACAAATACAAAAAAGCAAAAGACGATTCAATCAATACAGCTGCTCAAGAGGAGACTGATAAAAACTGTAACACATAATGGGATTAAAATGTAGAATAGGCAGAAAAGCCGATGGAACCTTATTAGTGACGAATGAAAATGGATTTCCTTCTTCATTGTATCAACAAGCACTTGCGTATACTAAAAACGAGAAAGACGCTTTAGAAATGTGGGCTGTTGCAAGTACTCCAGACTTTGTAGAAAGTATTGGAAAGAAAGGTACAGTTGACGATGTTAGTTTAGAATCGGTTATTCAATACTACAACTCCAATAAGAAATTAATTGGTACATTAACTCCTTCTGAAACATTTGAAGTGAAGCAGATGATGGCGGACCATAATGTTGGTAGGTTATCAGAGATGGCGGCAAAACTAAAAGAGATTTTCTACGAAGGAAACATTCCAAACTTTTATCCAGAAAAAGCAATAAACTCTGGTTTGTTCACATCTGAGGACATAAAGAATATTAACTTAGCAAGAATCGGTGATTTGATTATGCGAATGGAAGCAGATGCTCTAGTCAACGACTTTAGTATTGAAACTTCTACTCCAAGTTCAGAGTACAGAAATCCATCTGTAAGAAATATTTTTGGTGCATCTGAGGTAATCCCAATGGAAGCAGTTTATCAAGAAGTAATTGCTGCAGTAGAAAATCCTCAATCGGAGCAAGAAATAAGACAAGCGGTTCAAGAATTACCATATACAGATTTAATAACTAAATTCAATGAAGATGAGACTTTTGCAGAAAAATTCATTTCCAGATTTAAAAACATACGAAAAATACCTGTTGTTGAAGAGCGAGACAATACGTTGGTGGCAGACATTACAGATACTTTTTCTTTAATAAAAAATACGATTTCAACAGATTTCGACCAATTAGATATTGAAGCGGAAATTCTTTACATTGAGAATATTCCTGAGAACATTTGGGAGGAAAGTAAAGAAGATGTTGCAGAAGTTATCAAAGAAATTGAATCGGATCTTGCTGATAAAAATATTGACATTGTAGGACTTAATGAAGTGACTACGGATCAACCCACAATACTTCGAGTATTGAATGCGGTGAATGATATGGTTAAGAACCCAACGAACCAAAATATCCAAGCATTTAGTGATGTTTATGACGGGGTTTTTGGTAAGACCGCAACTAAATCAGTAGAGAAACTTCCAAAGGAATTGGACGGACTTACTATTGTAAGAATGCATTCAGAGAAATCCGACCAACAGTTATTTGAGCAACACGGTTTGATAAAAGTTGGAGACGGGTTGTACCACAAAATACGCACTACGGACAGCCTTACGGATTTGTACGAAGCGGTGTACCAGCAGGTAAAAAATGGTTTGGTAGAAATACCTGAGCGATTCAACCTAACAAAAGACGTAAACCAAAAAGAGAACACATTAAAAGATATTGAGAAATTTATCAACTCAAGAAAAACAGGATTAGATTTCTACAACGAAAGAGCATCTTTGTATCAAGTAATATTCGGACATCCAACAATGGACAACACTCGTAAGATAAACGAGGACATGAAATCATTGGCGGGAGTAGTTACGAATGTAGATTATTTGAAAGCGGGATTCATTTCAGACTTCTATAATTACATCTTAAAAGAGAAGTTAAAAAACTCTGCTGTATATCGAAACACATTATCAAAAATTTCAATTAACAATAGGGATATTACTATTGGAAATGACATCTCTGATTTAAAAAATATTGAATTCTACGAGGAGTTAATGGATTACTTGGCTTTGAAAAAAGATTCAACTGGTAAGAAGTACATTGCAAAGGAATTTAAACAAGATGCTACGAATGTATTGACTGTAATCAATTTTCCTGAAACCGTTGGGGAGTATAGTGGGGTTAAGAATATTGTGGGGAATTTAATGTCGATTCCACGAACTGTAAACAGCTTTGTAAGAATAGGTGATACATTGTATCAAAAAGTTGGGGAAAATCCTCAGACAAGCGTTTTTGTGAAAGTGAGACCTAGTACAGATAATTTATATTATCAGACAGAAGTTGAAACTGAAAATTATACGAAGGAGCAAGTTGAGC
>Ga0247832_1000335_pt1 | contig 98146 bp, 81 predicted proteins | sample LaCruzMarch2015__10_FD_192407 | JGI IMG/M metagenome (GOLD analysis project Ga0247832, IMG submission 192407) | Freshwater microbial communities from meromictic Lake La Cruz, Castile-La Mancha, Spain - LaCruzMarch2015_4m | ecosystem: Environmental > Aquatic > Freshwater > Lake | place: Spain... | reverse complement strand
TAACGGCTTTTTACTATTTTTAACCCGCTTGATTAAGCCCATAGAAACTTGAAGTTTTCGTCGACCTCAAATTTCGACTTTTGGACTTTCTCAAGCTTTTTTATTTTTTGTTGGACAGCAGTGATTTTATTTAAATTATTAAATTTTCGTCATCCATTAAACCTTGCAGGTAACTTGTAAATATACGCAGGTTTTCAATTTTCCCATTCCCGTAAACCGCTGATTCATTAGCTTTTATCATTTTGCAAACTTGCGCTTTTTAAATAAACGCATAGGTTGTTAATACAAAAAACGCAATCGGATTATCAATTTTGTTGTAGCGTTTATACACAGGCAACAATCTTACTATTTTTTTAAAATTCCAAGAGTTTTACAATTAAAACGCTTTTGGGTTAGTGCCCTGCCTGGCAAGGTGAAAATGAGCTAAATAATAACTTTAAAAGTAAAACTTGAAACCTAAATTAAAGATTTTCAATTTGTTTTCAAAGCTTACATGCTGGTTTTGGCCTAAGCATTACACACTCATCTCTCCCCGAATGGGTGTAGTCAGCTTTTTCCGAATGACGTTTTTGTCTTCATTTTGCCCCAACAGAAACATCAGCTTGGTGATGGCCGCTTCGGTTGTGATGTCGCTACCGCTCAGCACCCCAATTTGCGCCAGGTGTTTGCTGGTTTCGTAGCGCCCTTGCAACACGGTTCCTCCCGGACATTGACTCACATTGAAAATCAACATGCCGTTGTCGATGGCTTGTTTCAATGCATTGATAAACCATTCGCTGGTTTCGGCATTGCCACTTCCAAATGTTTCGATCACCAGTCCTTTCAATTGGCGCATCGCACATATCGTTTCTACAACCTCTTGCCCAATGCCGGGAAACAGTTTTAAAATGGTGACCCTGTTATCCAGCTTTTTGTGGACTGTTAGTTTGTCGAAAGGCTGGTAAGGCATGATTACGTTGTGGTTGTATTCGATGCGCACGCCTGTTTGGGCCAAAACCGGGTAGTTTTTTGAGTCAAAGGCCCTGAACTGGGAACTTTCAATTTTCTTCGAACGATTGCCCCTAAGCAATTTATTGTTGAAAAATATGGAAACCTCTGGCACCACAGGTCTGCCATCGATTCTGGCAGATGCAATTTCTATGGCTGAAATCAGATTTTCCCGGGCATCGGTCCGCACACTGCCAATGGGCAATTGCGCTCCGGTGAAAATCACAGGTTTGTTTAATCCTTCCAGCAAAAAGCTCAAAGCCGAAGCACTGTAAGCCATGGTGTCGGTGCCGTGAATGATGATGAAACCGTTGTATTTGTGGTAATTTTCTTCAATCAGACTGGCCAGGGCTATCCAATGGGCAGGGGTGGCATTGGCACTGTCTATCAGTTTGTTGAATGAAATAACTGTGAGGTCTAGCTTGAAATCTCCAAGCTCAGGTATTTTGTCTAGAATTTGTTCAAAGTCAAAAGGCACCAAATGCTTGTTTACCGGGTCGTAGGCCATGCCCAAAGTTCCTCCGGTGTAAATAATGAGGATATGCGGCGGATTGCTGGTCGCATTGGTTTTGAGGGTAATGGTTTTGTAATGTACATCTTTGTACAGGAGCCTCTTCATGCTTTAGCGACCGTTTATGGCTGTTATTTGGACTTAAAGCGACAAAGAAAACAATTCGCAGGCATTCTTGGTGGTTTGGTTTGCAATCAGTTCGGCAGGAAGCTGTAAGCTTTCGGCCAATTTGTGCAATACCAGGGGAATGTAGGCAGACTCATTGCGTTTTCCCCGGTAAGGAACAGGTGCCAAATAAGGGCTGTCGGTTTCCAGCAACAGATGGTTCATGAGTTTTTCCCGGTCCAAAGTGGAAAGCATGTCGCCCAGGGGGTTGTTTTTGTAGGTCACTGTGCCGCCGATGCCTAAGTAAAAGCCCATGTCAAGCGCTGCATTTGCTTGGGTTTTATCTCCGGAAAAGCAATGGTAAACGCCTTTAAGTCCTCTTTTTGCAAAAGTGCCAATGATTTCCAGCGCATCGTCCATCGATTCCCGGGTATGGAGCGCAACAGGTAAATTGCGTTTAAGCGCCAATTCGCATTGGTATTCCAGAGCTGCTTTTTGTTCGGCAACGTGTGTTTTGTCCCAATAATAGTCCAGTCCGATCTCGCCAATGGCAATCGGTTTTAAGTTTCCATCCAAAAAAAACTGTTCGATGTTGGTCAATTCTTCCTGCCAGTTTTCTTTCACACTGCAAGGATGAATGCCCATCATGGGTTGATAGAAATCGGGGAAATTTTCGATTAAAGTTTTCAACGGCTCAAGCGATTCCACATCTACATTGGGCAGTAAAATCTGAACAACGCCTGCCGCTTTTGCCCTGTCAACAGCTGCTGCCTGGTCGTTTGAAAATTGCTTGCTATATGTGTGTGCGTGGGTATCGATGAGCTGAAACATAGGCTCAAAGGTAGCTGAAATGGCTTTGTTTTATTTTTCGGAAAGCAATGAATCGAAAATCAGGATCATTTCCCGGGTCAGCGACTTCCGGCTGTAAGGAGCTGCAGCTGTTGGATCTAGTTTGGAAGAAATGCCCTTGTTGGCTTTCCAGGCAGTGTATGCAGCCATGATTTGGGTTTTAAAACCTTGCTTGTCAACGTAACTTAACATGGGCTGCCGGCCAGTGTTTAGAAGAATGTTGGCCACATTGCTTTCCACATTGCCAATGGATAGAATGTCAGAGCCAGAAGCCAGGTATTCAAATATTTTACCCGTCACTACCAATTTGTTGTCCTTGGTGTTTGGTATCACAAACAGGAGCAAATTGGCTTTTGATTGAATGGAAGTTGCTTCGCTATGTTTCACACTTCCAGTGAGCACCAGCTGTTCATGGAGTTGGTTTTTAATCAGTTGCTCATGCACTGTGCCATCAAGCAAGCCTGTAAATTGTAATTTGAAATCTTCAGCAAAGGCAGGGTTTTCATTCACCAATTCCTTCAAAGCTCCCCAAAGAGCAGGTACATTCATGTATGGAAAAAAATTACCCACATGCACCAAACTAAAATGAGAGGTTGGTGCATGAAAAACCGGAGCCATATCGTCGGTATCGAAACCATTGAGCACCACTTCAATGCGTTTGGTTTTGCCGGCATACATGTCACGCATGCCTTCAGAAACCACGGTGAGCACATCGGCATGTTGCAGTACTTCACGTTCAAGTCGCTGGTCTTTTTTGTTTGCCCATGCCGTTCTTTTTAAACTTGCATTGTAGTAAATGCCATGCCATGGATCCCGAAAATCTGCCAACCAAGGCAAGCTCGTTTGTTTTTTAATGGCCAATCCCGCCAAATGAACACTGTGCGGCGGACCGGTTGTCACAATCAAATCCACAGGATTGTTTTCCATGTATTTCAAAGCTGCCCGGGCCGCAAAAGGATACCAACCCATACGTCCATCGGGCACGAACACATTGCCTCTAAACCACGTTGCCAATCGCTGAAACCAGGATTTACTGTCTTTGATGCCCATCATGCCAACAGGAATAGCCTCGTTTTTCTTTTTACCTTGCAGCAGGTTGTAGAGTGCAAACGGTTCTAACGTTCCTGTGAAAATAACTTCTGCTTCGGGGGGTACTTCTTTCAACAAGGTTTGGTCATAGTATGGAGCGGTACCGTTTTTTGGGGTAATCACAACCGGTTTCCAGCCCATTTGAGGCAAATACTTCACCATTTTCAGCCAACGTTGCACACCCGAACCGGAGCTGGGCGGCCAGTAATAAGCTAAAATGAGAACAGTTTTATGCGTTGCCAATGATTTATTGAATTACGGGTTTTACCAGTTTAACAAAAGCCCATTGCAGGCAAAATCCAAAGAAAACGCCCACAACTCCACCAGCCATTACGTCCAAAGGGTAGTGTTTGCCTAAATAAACCCGACTCAAAGAAACAACAAAAGCCCAAAACCAAAGCCAGGCTATAGCACGATGTTTTGTACCAAAAAGAAACCAGGAAAAAGCAGCCAGCCCAAAGGTGTTTGCGGCATGTGAAGATGCAAATCCATAAATGCCTCCACAACCATCGGGCAAATGAAGAAGCGACATCAATCCTGGCTCATGGCAAGGCCGAAGTCGCAAAAAATACGGCTTCATAAAACCGGAGGTGAATTGGTCGGTAAGTGTTACCATAGCTGCAATGAATACAAGCAACCACAGCACTTTCCAATTCATCCATTTGTAGTAGTTGAACAACAAAAAAGCATAAAACGGAACCCAAATCCATGTACCCGAAACCCAGGTCATGAGCAGGTCGGGTAGGGGAGCGTGTAGCTGTTGAAATACCAGCACGCCATCTGTGTCCCATGCAGGAAAAGAGATGTTTTGGCCGACTTGGGTAGAATCCATGAGCTGCAAATTAAAGCGAATCCATCGACGAATCCATCTAAAGAAATGGTGTTGGGAAAAACCAGATACATTCTATATATATCCATGTTGACATAAAATTCATTTGATTTGCTCGGTCGACAAATTTGTGAACAGCTCCCATTATGGAAAATATTGAATCATCACCGCTTTACAGTCCCGATTTGGCTCCCATTCCTGCTGCAGAAAGAACCTGGTCAACCTCCCATCTGGCAGCTTTATGGGTTGGTATGGCGGTCTGTATTCCCACCTATTTGTTGGCGTCTTACATGATTCGGTCGGGCTTGTCTTGGTATGCAGCCTTGATCATCATTGGCCTGGCCAATTTGGTTATTACCATTCCCATGGTGTTGAATGGACATGCTGGGGTTAAATATGGCATTCCTTTTCCTGTTTTTGGCCGGAGTGCTTTTGGAACGGTGGGGGTTCATTTGGTATCGGTCGTAAGGGCATTTGTGGCTTGCGGTTGGTTTGGTGTACAAACGTGGGTAGGAGGGTTAGCTATTTTTTCCATTTGGAATGTAGTCACAGGCAGTGTGGATGCACCAGGTTTGGGATCAGGTGAGTTTGTTTCCTTTGGTATTTTTTGGCTTTGCAACATGTTTTTCATTTGGAAAGGCATTGAAAGCATAAAGTGGCTGGAAAATCTCGCTGCACCTATCCTGATTCTCATTGGATTAGCACTTGTTTATTGGGCCTACCTTGCAGGAGGTTCATTTTCCAATGTGCTGGAAAAAGGAAAGCAGCTGGGTAAAACTTCAGCTGTTTTACAGTATCATGCGGCCAATGATGTGCTCGACGTGCAATTAAACCCCATCGTCAGTTTGAATGGAGCATCAAGAGTAGATTCTATTCAATTGCTTTTTCCTATGAAAGGTGAATTCCTGCCCGGTGGTTGGCAACATGTATCAAGCGACAACTCCATTTCAATCCCGGAAGTGTCAACCTTTGCCGACGCCGAATTCATAAAAGGAAATCTTCCATTGAAAATTCAGTTTTCAGGAACGATTGCCAGCCATATTTCTGAACTCGAAGTGCTATTGAAGCCAACTGAAACTTCACCAAGTAAATTGTGGCAATATTTGCTTTGGTTCACGGCCATGGTAGGTTTTTGGGCCACGATGTCCATTAGTATTTCGGATATCACTCGTTTTGCAAAATCGCAAAGCGACCAGATCAAAGGTCAGTTTTTAGGTTTGCCGGGCACCATGTTGTTCTATTCGTTTGTGGGCATTTTCGTTACCTCTGCTTCCGTTATTGCCTTCGATGATATTTTGATAGCTGAAGATGCACCCTGGGATCCTATTGCATTGGTTTCCAGATTTCATAATCCACTCGTCGTAGTGGTGGCACAACTGGCCATGCTTATTGCGACTTTAAGCACCAACATTGCAGCCAATGTGATTGCCCCGGCCAATGCCTTTTCGAATTTATGGCCTCAAAAATTGGGTTTCAAAGAAGGTGGTTTTCTGGCCGGATTCATTGGCATAGCCATTTGCCCCTGGTGGTTGATGAGCGAAATTTCAGGACTGCTTATTTTTGTATCGGGCTTGCTTGGGCCGGTGCTGGGCGTCTTGCTGTGCGATTATTTTGTGCTTAGAAAAACCCATCTTGAAGTAAAAGAATTGTACAACCCAAGCGGAATGTATTCTTTTGGAAAATCAGGAATAAACTTCATCGCTGTACTGGCTTTATTGTTGGGTGCACTCACAGCTCTGGTAGGCTATTGGATTCCTGCTCTCAATTTCTTGTTCAGCCTTTCCTGGTTTAGTGGTTTTGGCGTCGCCTTTTTTAGCTATTGGGTGTTGATGCGTTTTTTCAGCAAGCGGTAAAATTAAAAAGCAGCCAGACCCCGAAAGTGCTGACTGCCTTTTTAAAAATTAGTTTGAACTAGTCTTTCTGGATGTTGTAGCGTGCTATGCCATATTCGCTTTTAACTTCGATATGGTAGAAACCGGCAGGCAAATGACTTACCGGAATGGTTTGAACACCACGTCCTAGTTTTTCGTTCATCACTACTTTTCCTGTCACATTTACCATACGTACCGTTGAAGCCTCTCCTAAACGGACAAACACAACGTCTTTAGCCGGGTTTGGCCAAATCTGCGGTTGCGGCTGATTTCTGATCGAAAGTTGTTCAATCTGTGAATACGAGGTTTTGCCCTCTTCCAGGATACGAAGTCTGTAATAAGCTTGTTGGGCTTCGCTTTGCACCCAGGTTGGATCTGTAAATTCATAGTAACCTATGGCTTTGGCTTCACCAGGTATGGTGCCAATCAATTGAAAATCAATCCCATTCAAGCTTTTTTCTACCACATACGTTGTATTTTCATCCTCCTTCACCACTTGCCATGTTACAACTGCACGACCTGAACGTATCTGCGCATCAAAAGCCACAATTGATAAAGGAAGTGGCACCAATGAACCTGCTCCCACACCAAAGTTAGAAAATCCGCTCATGCCTGTTCTTCTCAAGGTTCCATCTGGCCAAACTCCATTATTGAATGGAACGGGATTTGATATAGTGCCATTCTTGGCCCAATTACCAGCGCCTACTCTTTTTACAATGCTGAAAGCAGCTTTGCCCAACGGAAAATCAGTAAAATTGCCTGGTTTCATGCGCATTTCGTAGTTGTTGGATGTTCCTCCTGGATTTGGATCCACTATCCAGTAGCCAGATTGAAGTACTTCGGAGAATTGCCCATAGGATTCAATAAAGTTAGTCAAATTTGTTCCGGGAGCATTGTTGGTAAATCTTACATTCACATCATTCAAGCCCGACACGGAAGTGAAGTTCATGGTTAGCAATTCTTCTACCGTACCATTCCCTACCGGAAAATTGTATGATGTACCTGTTGCTATGGCTCTTCTCAAATTACCATGGATGTGTGCTGTGTCAGATCCACCTACCACGGCTGCGGCTGCTGTATTTTCTACATACAATTCGCTGGTATCTTCGGTTACAATCACACCATCTGTCAAGGTGACTACATTGGTAACAGTATGGTTATCCTCAAGGGTGAGTATTTTGCCTGTTCCGTTCATGGTCAGATTTTGCAAGGTGGTAGTGCCTGTGCTTTGGAATGTTAATGTATCTGCTACCGTGATTGATTCAGAGAATATGCCTGCCTGGGAGAGCACAGTCCAACCATCAGAAACATGAGGCATAGCTCTGTTGAAAAGTTTTACTGCTGTATAACCGGGTAAAAAACTATTGCTTGTGACAACTGCATATTTTTCTTTAAGCGTGATGAACCCTAAATCAGCAAAGTCAATGGCATGCTGAACTTTATCTTCGAGCTCAATGAGTTCAGCCTTTGTCATGGCAGCAGGAAGTTTGTTTCCTCCCGAGACTTCATAAATATTTTGAAAGGCATCGAAATTTACGTCCATTGGAACAACAGTGGCATCAGGTGTTCCTGCTAATAAACTGTAAGGAAGACCTAGCGTTGAGTAATTAGCAGTTACAGGGAACAACTCAAAATACCTATTCAGTCCTGTAAAAGTATTGGCTTCTGCACCAGGTCCCCCCATTTCAATAGTTCCAAAAGTTTGCTCGCTTCTATGCCTTGCGAAGTTGATGCCAACTTTGTTTGTTCCTGCACTGGCATTTCCATTAAATTGATTGCCTTTAACAGAAATGGAATTCAGGAAATTATCTGTTGGATTTGCTAAAGTTCCCTGCTGACGGGTGCTGGCAAGAATAAATTGGAAATCGGTAGCTGTAGAATGAGCATTGAAGATGTTATCAACAACACTGATATTCTGACAACGAAGTGCCAAAATGCCCCAGTAAGGATGTCCACCCTGCCCAATATCATTAAAAGTATTTTCAAAAATATTAACAAATGTATTTGAAAATCTACTTAATCGAACTTCTATTCCTTGTGAATGAGCCACAGAACCGTTTCTTTCAAAAGTATTGTTGTTTACGTTCAACACCGAGTTTGCTTGAGGAGAATTTAATTCAACACTTCCTACAAAGGTGTTGTTAGAAACATTGGACGTACCAGTACCTACGCAAGGTGTACCCCAACGAAATGCATAAAATCCATAAAGTGTATTATCGGAAATGGTGCCTCTGCAACTCCACATCCGAATTGGGGCTCCAAAATTGGTTCCAGAGCTTCCAATGGTGTTTCCTGTTATAGTAACAATGGAAGGATCGTTAGAATAATTCAAACTTTTGACATACAGTCCAAAACTAAAAAAATTGTAAGACCCAGTATTAATGATGTCGTTATTCTTTATCAACATTCCATTTACCACACTTGCTGCATTAATAACGGTATCTCCAATACCAATTAAATTACTAACTCCAGATACGGCAGCTGGAACATTGACCCTAATCTCCAGATTTTCAACCCCTGAATTCTGAGCCGCCATATTGATCATCATTCTTGAATTTATTCCTTGTTCCTGAGGGTGTACACTTGACCCGGTGCCATTGATGACAGGTTTTGTGGTTACAGTTCCAAAGTTCCCTCTTAAATGCATTCTTCTTCGAATTAGCAAACTTTGAGAAGGTAATGTCCAGGTAATTGGGGCTATATCAAGTGTATCTGTCAATCCTGTCGTGGGCGTTAGGCTTTGGCAAACGCTCAAGCCTTGATTGATGATGTACAGGGCTCCGGCTCCGGAAAGTTCAATAGAATTAGTACTAGGTTTAAGTCTGAAATTCAGCCCTTTAGTTATTTGCAAAAAAGGAGTACCTAAATCTTCGTCAGGCTCAACCCCAATGTGTGCATTGTATGCAATGCCTGATCCTGCTGGAATGGTCTGACCTGCTCCTGCCCCAAATCCCGGCAATCCGGAATCAGTATTACTTGCGTGAGTTGGTCCATTTTCATGCCCCCACCAGTTGCCCATAAAATTGATGGTTCCACCTACCTGATTTCTTGCTCCGAAATCAGTGTTTCCAAATATTGAATTTCGATTGGCCAGGAATCCAGTTGATGTAGCTGTGTTATCTCTGCTGTAAAAATCATCTGGGGTATTATTTTCATTTCCAGAGCTTCCTTGTTGCGCCTGAATGCCTATTTCGCAACCTGTTACAATATTGGCCCTTAAAACATGCGAATTACCCGCAGTTACAATACCAAAAGCAGTATAATCGGTGGTGATAGCGTTTGGTTGATTGATGCTTGCAATTTGGTTGGTATCAATCACCATGGAGGCTGAATTTCCGGAAGAAGAAATATTTCCGACTGCAATGGCAGCAATATCCCGGATTTCATTGGCAGGACTTGAGGCTGCCGGATCAATGGTGAATGGTCCGCCGGCCTGAGTGATGTAATTGGATGCAATTCTGAAGCTGCCAGCACCTGAAGTAGCAAGATTGCCAACACAGCCTCTGCATTCAATTCCACCTCTTCCAAAAATAGAAATGCTGTTATTTGAAATGGCAGTATTTGAACCGGTAGGCGCCACTGCTGGTCCGTTAAAACCAATTCCGAATTCGGTTACACTATTCGAGAGAGGTGATGCAGCATTAACTCCCGAAATACTGTTTCCTCGTATCACGACACTGACCACAGCTCCGGTTCCGATTTCTATCCCGGAATTCCGGTTTCCATTCAAGGTCATATTCCGAATGTTTACCCCGGTTTTGGACATTCCCGAGATATTAATTCCGTGTGAATTCACTCCAACTCCATTATTGTTGGAAGCTATTCCGTTTCGAATATTTAAAGCAGCTGATATGGCTCCGGTTCCTTCAAAGTTGATTCCCCTTGAAAAATTATCAGAAGCATCCACATTATCTATATTCGTTGTAGCATTGGTATTCGGTGTTGTTGTAAATCTGTTTATTCCGTTGTAATACCCGGTAATTCTAAGGTTTGATATGGTTACCGTACCCGCAGTGACACTATTTAGCTTAATCCCAAAATAATCAACATTAGAACTGATTTTACCTTCACCACTTAAAATTGTACTGCCCATTCCCGCACCATTTAAAGTCATCGTCTTAGGAAGTACTATGGTTGGCTGCATGGTAAAAGTTCCGGCCGTAAGCGTAACGGTAGGGTTGGTGCTGGTTAAAGCTATGTAGGGGTTAATGTGACTTTGCACATCATTCACATTCAAAGCGGGCGAACCTGTCAAAGCGCCTGAAATGGTGGGTGCGTAAACCAAAACATGATTACCTCCCCCATTTGTTAATAAATCGATGGCAGTGCCGGCCAGTGCATTAGCATTGCTGCTGGCCAATTGTATGGTGTTGGCATCTGTAACGATTACGAAATATACCGTGCTGAATTCGAGGCCCTGAGGTACTGATTCAATAATAGCATGAGATGAGGCACTCCCTGTACTTGTGATGTTGATGGCTGTGGACGACAGTGCATTGGCATAGGTGGTAGCCAGCTGAATAGTGGTTGGGTTTATATTTATGGCAAAATAGGTAGTGCCGTGTGATAATCCTCCCGCAGCTCCTGCATCAGGATAAGCTTGATAAATGACCGGCTGACCGGTTGGGATATTTGAGCCTACAGTAATTTGATCTGTTCCGGTATTTATTCCCGAAGGCATTAAACCGTTTGGATTACCGTAATTAAAAAACGTAACCGGCATGCCTGTGGTAAGCTGGTGTGCGGTTACCGTTATTCTATCCGTTGTAGTATTAACATCGGTCTCGGTAAATGGCATTACGCCTTTGGCGGTCAGGTTTAGGGTGACGGCTGCCAGGGAGGTAGCACCCGCTGTCGTCAGGTTTACATTTTTATTCAAATTCCAGGTTTGGGCAGTGTATGTACCTAAGTAGGAAATTGTGCCACCATTGATTACAGCATTTGTAGCGGCATTTAGGGTAAGCTTCGGACCGGTACCTGCGGGAACATTATTAGCTGTCTGACCAGAATTGGCATCATTACCGGTGGTGGTTACATATACAATTCCAAATGAAGTAAAACCAATTGCAAAATATGTGGTAGCGGATGCAACGCCAACAGTAAGCGTTGAGGTTTTGGTGGTAGTTCCACTTACACCAATATTTTGCCATGATGCTGCAATTACCTGAGAAACCACCAGATTGTTTATGGTTGAAACCTCATCTGCCCCAACATCTATTGAAACTGAACCAATGGATGTTAAATTACCAATGGTTGTAGTTGTAAATGGATAATATCTAACTGAAGAAACGCCAACAATTGGTGCTGTATATAAAAGCGATGTTCCTGCACTTGCAGCTGGACCAGCTGTAGCTGCAGCCGAATAGGTATTGGTGGCAGATTGAACCAAACTGTTCACCAACAAAGGTCGGTATGCGCTTGGAGAGGTAACAAGGGAACTGCCTAGCGGATAATTTAAAGAATACGTGCCTGCACCAGTCACCAAATAGGCAAATCGGGCAGTGGTGGCTGCAAAAACAAAATTACTTGAACTTGCACCAGTTATGGAGGTATTTGCAACTGTAAATGTAAAGCCAGCATTCAAGGCTAAAACGCCACTGGTTAAATTTAAAACAGAATTGTTGAGGCCAGAACCATTGTTAACTGTAAGCCCTGAGTTTAATGTTACAGCCGCTGTACCAGAAGGAACACCTGTTCTGTTGATTGTTAAAGTACCCAGTGTTTGAACACCAGTTACAAAAGCAATGATACCAAATGTTGTTGTTGCTCCACCAATATTTAAGGTAGAATTTAAGGTTCCGCTGAATCCACTGGTTACGGTTGAGCCAGCTGTTGTTCCATTTAAGGTTAGGGTATTGGAGCCAATCGACAGCGTACCTGTGGTAAAAGTAAGTGCCCCACCAATGGTAACATTACTATTGAGGTTTACCGCAATTCCAGCTGTTTTGGCAAGTGTCACCGCATCAAAAGTTTCACCGCCTGGAACTGTTATCGTTGTTGCAAGGAGAGGTGCAACTCCCCAAAAAGTAACAAGCCGGCCATTATGTGTGAATGTTGTGCTTGCTTCTCTTGTCCAATTTCCTCCAACAGATAGGTTTGCGCCTGCTGTCGTATTTAATGCTAAACTGCTTCCTGTTTTTACCAAAAGGTCTCTGTACATACTCCTTGATGTGGCAGGAGTTGTGAGAGTAGTATTATTATCAATGGTTACATTGGCTGGACGGCCGGCAACAGGTGCTGCCAATAAAGAAACTGAGTTCCATTCAACGCCTACGGCAATAGCGCCTCCTTGGTTATATATTAAAGTTGAAGCAGCACCATAAAGAGGAGGATTCGTTACAACAGAGCCTCCTGAATTAATGGTAAGTGTGCCATTTAACGTGGTTATTGAGGCACCAAAGTTGAGACCGTTGCTGATTTGTACGTTTATCCCGGCAGCAATTACAAGCGTGCTCGTAGCTGAGCGGGTAACGGTTTTGGTTCCTCCACTAATAATCAAATTTCCAGCCCCTGTAATATTTCGAATTAAGGCACCTGCCCCGACGGAAATATTTCCTGCAGTACCAGTCAAGCTTAGGTTATTACCATTCAGGTTTAAGGAACCTATATTGGTTGTTGCATTGATTAATTGCAACACATCTCCTGAATTTCCTGCTATAGTTACATTATTATTCAAGGTTACACCTCCAGTGGTGGTCTTTGCAATTATCAGATAGGCAAAAGTTTCACCAGCGGAATTGGTTATAGTTGAAGCAATGCTGGTGCCATAGAATCCCACAGCCCTGTTGTTTGGATTGAAGGTTCCGGCGTTGCTCCAGTTTCGCTGAAGGAATAGATCGCCACTGGTTGCATTGAGGTTGAGTACTGCTCCACTTTCAATTGTTAGATCCTGGGCAAGCCCACGATTTGTAGTGGTCATATTCAAAGTTGTTCCATTACGAACCACAACATCATTGGGTCGGCCCAAGGCAGCAGCACCCGAAGTAGCAGTTGAAGTCCATTCTGTGTTTACGCCATACGCCCCTCCTGAATTGTAGGCAAGCGTTGATGAAACACCGTAAATGGGAGGATTGGTTTGGACGAAACCACCGGAGTTGATGGTTAAGGTACCGCCTATTGTAGTCAAGGAGGCACCAAAATTTAGACTATTAGTCAAAACTACATTCACAGTAGTTGCAGTCACCAGCGTGGCAAATGAAGTTCTGGTTACCGTTTTTGCTCCTGTTATAAATACATTTCCAGTACCAATGATATTTCGGGTTATGGCAGCAGTGTGGGTTCCAAGGAAGATATTGCCGCCGGCCCCGCTTAATGTGAGGTTGTTTCCATTCAAATTGATAACGCCATAAGTAGTGGCATTTGTTGCGGCTCCAAGCATTTGCAATACATCACCAACACCTGCTGATACTGTCACATTGTTGTTCAAAGTTAAGTTTCCAGATGTGGTTTTATTTAAAATGAGGTATGCAAAAGTTTCTCCTGAAGCATTAGTTATGGTAGAACTAATACTCGTTCCAACAAATTGAACAGCACGGTTATTTGGATTAAAAGTTCCACCGTTGTTGACCCAGTTTCGTTGAACCAAAATATCGCCGCTTGTTACATTCAAGTTAAGTGTTGCCCCTGATTCAATGGTTATGTCTCTTGCCAGGAGCCTGTTTGTTGTAGGTAGATTTAATGTTGTTCCTGAATTGATTATTACATCATTTGGCCTTCCTGCTGCTGCTGCGCCTACCGTACCCAAAGTCCATTCATTTCCAACATTGTAACTACCACCCGTGTTGTATACTAATGCAGATGTTGCTGTATAAGTGGCAGATGTAGAAATTGAACCCCCATTATTGATCTGAAAATTTCCGACAATAGTTTGAACACCTACTGGGGTCAATGTTCCACCACCAACGTGAAGATTCTGCCAGGTGGTAAGTGCAGAAATAGACCCGCCATTTTGAAAAACAGTGGTGTTAAAAGCGGTTTGAGTAAAAGTTCCTACTCGTGTAAATGCACCTCCGCCAGTGATAGTCAACGTTCTGGCAGCTCCATTAGAACCAACGAATGTTTTACCAGTTGCAATATTAATGCTGGATACAATGGCATCCTGATTCATAGTTAAAGTTACACCAGCGCCAAATGTAATTGCACCCATATTGGCGTTTGTTGGTGGAACAGCGTTTGCATTCCAGGTGGCTGCAGTTCCCCAATTCCCTGTTGCGACTACAACCCAACCTGCCTGTGTAGTGTAAGTATAGTTAGAGCCCCCATTGTTATTCAGATTTATGGTATAAAAATCAGCATCAGCCGGTGAAATGCTTGCTCCATCGCTGGAGGTAAAAACGTAATATGCCACCGCAGTGGAAGGTGCATTGGTTGCCCCTGGAATGGTTGCAGTTCGTGAAGTTCCTGAGCCAGTCATTTTTACAACTGTCGAAGTAGCAAAGCCATCGTTGGTGTACCTTAACCAAGCTGCCTGACCTGTAGAAAAATCGGCTGTTAAATTGGCTGTAACCACCACATCCTGACCAGGATATACATTTGCCGCCGGGGCCCGGGTTACGGAACTCACCGATACAACGGCACCTTGAACCACAAAAGCAATGCTTCGGTCCATGCCATCATTACCTCCATCGGTTTTAAAAACCACATTGGATGCTGCCGAAGGCATGTTGATTCTCCAGGCATTAGCCCCGCCACAGTTTCCATTCGGGGCAGTGATCACAGTATTATGAGTAAAAAAGTCACCGTCAGCATTCGGTTGATATTCTCCACAAGGTGAGCCATCTCCATAAAAGCGGAAATATTTGTCGCCGGCAGTAGTTACACCTTTGGTAATAATCAACGACCCACCTGCCGAAGCCCCCATGGCCTGACCAGTGCCCCAGGTGCCGGTGGAAAAATCTCCTGAGTTTAAGGAGTTTTGTGCATAAACAGGTTTCTGAAATGAAACGAAAATAAGAACGGTGGCCCAAAGGCCTGCAGTGTAAAGATGTCTTTTCATGTCCTCAATTGAAAAATTTTGATTTCGGCAGATAGGTTATGAGTACCTGCAAGTATGTCATTACTAAAAAATGCTAAATACTTAAAAAAAGTACATGCCCCGAAGATTGAATTTTGACTTCAAACTTACATAAATATCCGGAAACAGCCATAATGTAACCTGAAAAAGGCTAAAATTCTAGTATTAAAACAATAGGATAAATGGGGAATTTGCGAGTAGCGAGTGTACCAGGAGCGGGAGCAGGCATCGAACCCGCACGGCCTTGCGGCCACATGCTTTTCTTTGTACAATCACAATTGACATATTGCCGGAAACCAAGAATGGTCAGCAACAAAAAAAAGCCCTGATTTCTCAGAGCTTTTTGGTACCAGGAGCGGGAATCGAACCCGCACGGCCTTGCGGCCACAGGATTTTAAGTCCTGCGTGTCTACCAGTTCCACCATCCCGGCAAAAGACGATTCAACCCAATGTTAGATGTAGTTGAATAAAAAAGCCGACGTAGGGTCGGCATCAATATGTTGAGCGAAAGACGGGATTCGAACCCGCGACCCCGACCTTGGCAAGGTCGTGCTCTACCAGCTGAGCTACTTTCGCTTGAAACGGGTTGCAATACTACAGAACCCGAGTTTTTCTGCAAAATATTTTTGAAATTATTGAGCAGAATCTTTGCGCTTATAAGCGCTGACAAAACCTAAACCAATGGCAGCCAATAACATGCCCAAAACTGCCAAAGAAGAAAACATGCTGATTTTTTCGCCCGATACAAATGAAGAAGGATTGAAACGGAACTCTACCGTGTGTTTTCCTTGTGCAAGCTCCATACCCCTTAGCACGTAGTTGGCCCTGATGAAGTTGGTTGGTTTGCCATCTACCATTACTTCCCAACCTTCGGGGTAGTAGATTTCCGAGAAAACCAAAAAGCCATAATAAGGATTGTCAGTTTCGTATTTCAGGTAATTTGCTTTCGCTTCTTTGAGCAAAACTTTTGCCCCTGTGGTGTCGAATTTGGTTTTGGCCAATTTGAACTTGTTTACATCGACCACTGCCTCAGCTTTTGGATTGAATTTTTTGAGTTGGGCAATGTCTTCATCAGGGCTTCGAACTTCAACAATGGACGAAACAAACCAGGCATTTCCCATCGCCGAAGGGTTTTCAATCACTGCTTTAGCTTCTTCGCCCGCTTTGAAATATTTTGTGTTTAACATGTTAAGCACCTGGAATGATTCGAGGTTTTCAGGAGTAAATTTGCCGCTATTCAAACCTTCAATTAGTCCTTGAATTTCTGCTGAAAGATCATTTTCGATCAAATCCTGATACCTACGGATTTTTACCGGGCTGTAGCCACCAATAGATTGGTGAAAATAAGAAGTTTTAGACTCATTGAAAGGATTATTGAGATTTAAAACCCTGTAATTAAGACTTTTATCATTTAATATTTCCTGATCTGCCTGCGTTGGGGCGAATTGGGCTTCCATGAAGCGTTTCTCAAAATTATCCTTGTTCAAATAGCGTTTGTCAACTGCCCACAGGTCAATGCAGGTTAAAAATACGAGCCCAAAAACTGCATAATCCACCTTAATTTTTTGCTTCAAGGCAAACCAAAGCAAAGCCGCTGCCGCCATAATGAAACCGAATGATCGAAATGCATCGGTTCTAAGCATGCTTTCACGTTCTTCGTAAATGGCACTCATCAGCCACTCAGGTAATTTAGATTGTGCATCGTTGGGAGAAGTAAAATCGCCGGCCAGACTGGGAATGAGGAAGAACACAAAAGCCAAACCAGCTGAAGTGCCTGCCGCCAGAAACAACTTTTTCTGCAATTCGGGCGTGAATGGCATTGAAAGCAGCTTTTCCACAGCCAATACGGCCATGATGGGGATAGCAATCTGCGCAATAAATAAGGCCATGGTTACTGATCTGAACTTGTTGTAGGCCGGAAAATGTTCGTACATTAAATAGTTAAATGCCTCGAAGTTTCTGCCCCATGACATCATTAATGACAACATGGTAGCCGCCAAAAGCCAATATTTGTAGCGGTTATCGAGGATAAACAGTCCTAAAATGAATAGAAAGATGATTACTGCACCGGCATAGACAGGACCGGAGGTAAAGGGTTGGTCGCCCCAGTATAATGGGGCTTGAGGAAACTGGTTTAAGTCTACATTATAGGTTTTAAGTGCACCGGCAATGGTCGATTTTTTGCCAATGGTTTCGGTGCTTGATCCACCATAAAAACCAGGAATCAACAAGGTGAAGGTTTCAAGTTTGGCATTGCTCCAACTAAAAACATAGTCTCTGTCGAGCCCCCCATCTTTGGGTTTGTTGGGATCGGCCAGTGTGAGTTCGGGCTTGCCTCGCATGGAGTATTGTGTGTATTCCTGCAAAGTGAGCAAACGACCTGCATTGGTGGCAGCTCCGATACCGCCAGCCACAATCAAAATGAATGTGCCTAAAACAAAGTCTCGCAAGTTGCCTTTGGTGATGGCAAAAATGAATTCGCTTACACCGTAGATGAAGGCGATGAAGCCTAAATAGTACGAAATTTGGTAGTGGCCAGCTCTGATTTGCATAGCGGCTCCCAAACTAGCGAGTGCAAATCCCCACAAATATTTGCCATTAAATGCGTAGCGCATGCCAGCCAAAACAAGAGGTGCCATCACCATAGCCCTCACTTTGGAATTATGCCCAGCTTCAATGCTGACAAAAGTGAAACTGAAAAACGTGAAAGCAATGGCGCCCAAAGCTGCTAAATATGGCCTGACACCAAACGCCAGCATGAGTATGTAAAAACTGAGCAGCGAAATGAAAATAATAGAAACAGGGTAGGGGAGACCTAAATAGGCTATTTTTTCAACATGTTCGAGCAACTCACCGCTGAAAACTACCGAAATGGTGTAGGCAGGCATACCAGAAAACATGGCATTAGTCCATAGAGGCTCTTCTTTGTATGTTTCCCTATGATCTAATATGGCTTTGGCATTTCCGGTCCATGTTACTCCATCACCTTGTTTTAGCGTTTTTCCTTCAAAAACTGCTGGTTGAAAATACAGGGCAACAATCAGGTAGAAGGCTGCCAGAATAATAAGATGTGGAGTCGCTTGCTTGAGTAGATTTTCCTTCATATTGGCTTTTTAAGGCTCGGTGGACTGCAAAAAAACAATCTTTTTCCGAGTTTTACTGTGGGGAGTCTTAGAACTGCCATAATTATGGCAAGAGCGGAATTTAATTGAACAATTCCCGCCGGCCATCGCCCAGACTTCGGTAACCCTTAAATTCCGGTTTAAGCAACACTTTTCCGGCACGATTCATAGCTCCCCATTTTCCATTTTGTTTGAAATAGGCTGCATTTCCCGCAAAACCAGAAACGTCTTCAAAGGCAGGTTGAATGAGGATTTTGCCATTGGCTCCTACAAAACCCCAGGCTGTTCCTTGTCTCACGGGTGCTGCGTTGTTTTCAAATGGTTTAAATTCATCCCATTCCTGTTCACCAAGAGCTTGTGCATTGGCATTGTAAAATCGCCAGTTTGTACCTTTTCTTACATATTTTCCTTCGCCTGCGTATCGCCATTCTGCTTTTTCGGGTTTGACAATTTCTACTCCTTTTTCCGAAAGCAGACCTTGCCTGCTGGCTTTTTCAACTATGGCTGGAAATTCTGGCTGCCCTTCTCCAAAACTCATGTTGTCATAAGCGAAGTCGCTTAATTCCTTGCCGGAAATGTCCACAAGTCCCCATTTCTTTTTCTTCATTACTTTCACCACCCTATCGTTTGCCAACCAAATATTGTCAAACGATGGCGGTAAGATTACTTTGCCTGTATGTGATGTAAGTCCAAAACCATCTTTGGTTTTCATGTGAATAAATGCCTTGTTGTTCAAAGTCTGGATGCGGGCTGCCTCAAATTGGGGTTGCACAATCCACTTTCCTTGTTGGTTTAAAACGCCCCAACCTACACTGTTCTTTACGCATGCCAGACCAGATTCCCACTCCAAAGCCTTTTCAAACCAGCCTTCATGTAGTTTGCTTTTGGTTCTCAAATCGAAATAACCCCATCCATCAGTTGTTTTTATTCTACAACCCGAGCCAGGATCTTCCGGTCTGATGCTGTCTGCCGCAGGAAGTCCGACGTTATTTCCTGAATTATTGAACCAAATCAGTTTTCCTTTTTCTCTGAATCCATAAACTTCCCCTTCTACATGGTGCACAGCTTCATCGTATTGAAATGGAACAATGGCTTTTGCCTGGCGCAAGCTGTACAGTCCCCATTTGTTGTTTTGCTGAGCCACACTTACGCTTGCATACGTTAATCCTGCTGCCTGAAGCCCTGGACAAACTCCGGTTTTGCCAGCAGCATTTACAAATCCCCATGTATTTTGCTTTTTTACAGGAGCTGCACCATCTACAAATGCTCGAATATCGTCGAACTCAGCAGGTGCCAAATCTTGCCCTCGCAGGGTTTTCAGGCCATATTTTTGATCTGATTTTACCACAATGAACGGACCGTTGAGGTAGAGCGAATCGAATTGGGGTCGCACTACGGTGTAGGCCAGCACATCAACGATTCCCCATTTTTTCTCGCTGTTTTTAAAAGCTAACAGCCTGTTATTCAGTTTTGACACACGGCTTAAATGGCTGTAAATCAATCGTCCATCGCCGTAATATCCAATAAACCAATTGTTCTCTTTTCTTAAAATTCCTGCACTATCGCTCAAATTCTGAAAGTTGTCATATTCTAAAGGAATGATAAATCTTCCGGTTTCTTTGGTCATCAAACCCCATTTGTCTCCTTTGCGCACCCAAGTCGCAATGCCAGTGGGGTTTACCTCCCGCACTTCATCGTAGGTTGGAGCTATCAGCACTTTGCCTTTTTTGTCTACAAGTCCCCATACATTGCCTGCCTTTGCCCAGCCTTTGCCGTCAGAAAAACTGGCGAATTGATCATAAACTGGCATCACCACCAGCTTGCCACTACAATCCAGCACACCAAATTTGGTGCCTTTCATGACCACTGCATTTTTTCCTTCAAAGGCATACGCTTTGATAAATACCGGGTCGACCCGCCATTCGCCTATGAAATTTACATAGCCCCAAAGTCTGGTCTGCTTGTCCTGCTTTGGAAATAATTCTTCTTCACAGTCATACAGCTGAGCATGTGAAAAACCTTGAACCAAAACAAAAAGTAACAAAAGTAAGTACCGCATAAGCGCTGTTGAAGATTTGGAGTGTGTAAAAGTAGCGGGTAATTTTCAGTACAATGCACGTCTTCAAACGTATTTTCAGGTTGATTCTTTTTCTTTCGGAGCGGAATGAACTATTTTGAAACGCAATCATTGATCAATCTTAAGTATGATGAACCAACGAATTCTTTACATCCTCATTTCTGTTTTTTGTTTATCGGCCGGTTTTGCAAAAGGCCAGGCCGTAAACGACACATTGAAAAGGGTGAAAAAACATATTGAGTACCTGGCCTCCGATAAACTGGAAGGGAGAGGAACAGGAACAAAAGGGCAAGACAAAGCAGCCAAATACATTGTGAGCCAATTTAAAAAAGCGGGTTTACAACCTTTGGGATCGGATGGAAAAAACAGTTGGTTTCAAACTTTTCCAATCTCAGTGAAAGGGTTTCCGGAAAAGGTGAAACCTGAAGGAAAAAACGTAATTGGCTTTTTGGACAACAGGGCTGCAAAAACCATTTTTTTGGGTGCGCATTACGATCATTTAGGCGAAGGTCATCAGGATGGTTTGCGTGACACTTCGGCCAGGGGGCAAATTCACAATGGTGCAGATGACAATGCTTCTGGTACAGCTGCTTTGATGGAACTAGCCTACCAACTGGGAAAAAACAATGAGATTGAACCTGTTAACTTTGTATTCATAGCATTTTCAGGTGAGGAATTGGGGCTATTGGGTAGTAAATATTATGTAAAAAATCCAACCCATCCGCTTGAAAAGGGGCTTTGTATGTTCAATTTTGATATGGTTGGCCGCCTTGATGAAGAAAAGGGAATCATACTTGGAGGCTATGGAACCAGCCCTCGTTGGGGCGAGTGGTTGCCTACGATTGCAATCATGGAAGGCATGAAATTCAGGGTCGATTCTGCAGGACTTGGGCCTAGCGACCATGCATCGTTTTACATGCAAAAAATGCCGGTGATGTTCTTCTTTACAGGCTTGCATACCGATTATCATAAACCAGGCGACGATGCAGATAAAATCAACTACCCTGGAGAGTTGAAGATAATCAAGCTGGTCAGAAAAGTGATTTACATGGCGCAGCAGCAAACAGAAATTCCTTATCGGGAGGCTGGAAATCCACATGCTGCTTCAACGGCAGTGAGTTTCAAAGTCACTCTCGGCATTATGCCCGACTATACCCACAGCGGCCCAGGCGTGAAAGTGGAAGGAGCCATGGACAACAGACCAGCCAAAAAAGCAGGTGTTCAGGCAGAGGATATTATTCTTCAAATGGGGGAGTTTATCATTGGCGACATTCAAGATTATATGAAAGCCTTAGGCAAATTTTCTAAGGGCCAAACCATTTCCTTGAAAATAAAAAGAGGAGAAGAGGAGTTGAAAATGGAGCTGACTTTCTAAGGTATGCTGTATTATTTTGGCAAATTCTGGTTTTGGCTTTTTGGCTGGAAAGTGGCCAAACGCTATCCGACTCACATTAAAAAATGCGTGATGGTAGCAGCTCCGCACACCAGCAACTGGGATTTTTCATTTGCCATGTGCACCTTTTTCATCATGCGGTTGCGCATCAGGTTTTTGGCTAAGCATACACTCTTTGGTTGGCCGTTGAAGTACATTATGTATCCATTAGGCGGCATTCCGGTTAATCGGTCAACTTCAGGAAACCTGGTAGATTACATGGTTGATTTGTTCAATAAAAATGAGGCACTTATTATGTTGATTCCTGTTGAAGGTACCAGAAGTTACGTAAAGGAATGGAAAACAGGCTTTTACCACACAGCCTTGAAAGCAGGCGTGCCCATTGTTTTGGGATACTTGGACTATAAAAAGAAAGAATCCGGCTGTGATGAAGTTTTTTATCCTACTGGAAACTATGAAGCAGATTTACAAGTGATGAAAGCCTATTTCAGTCAGGTTACACCCAAGTATCCTGAAAAAGCCAGTGTGAATCCAATTGCATAAAAAAAGGAGGCAACCTGGGTCATCTCCTTTTTTGAATACAAAACATAATTGACTAAAGCTTGACAAACTCAACCCTGCGGTTGTTGGCTTTGCCTTCTGCTGTAGTGTTTGGCTGTGCTGGTGCAGAAGCACCTTTTCCATCAGTTTGAAAGCGGTCGGCGGCAATACCAAATTCCGTAGCCAAAGCGGATTTCACAGCTTCGGCTCGTTTTTTAGAAAGCTCCAGATTTTTGGCGGCATCTCCATCGCTATCGGTGTGACCAATAATTTTTACCTTCACTGTTGGGTTTTCAGTTAATGTGTTGGCTATGTCTTTCAGCACGCCGTATGAATTTGGTTTGATGTTGGCACTGTTCACATCGAAAGTGATGCCAGTAGTTACAAATTTTCCTTCTGTAATAAGCTTGTTTCTGGTGTCTGGCGAGCCTACAGCCATACGAATATTTGAAATATAAACTTCCTCATTGTCATTGGATAATCTTGGGAAAAAGCGAACCTGATTTAATTTAATGTCGGCTGGAAAAATTCTGGGCATATCAAACACTTTTAACTCATCTACGTAAACCCTGAGTCTGGTTTTTTGTCGCCAAATCGAAATGTGAAAAACTTTCCCGTTGTTTTCAGGATTGATGCTTTCAGCCATGTTTTTGTCGCCTTTGAGATCTGTTCTGTTTCCGTTATTTTCCAGTTGGCCAAGTGTTACGTTTCCAGTACCCATCCCTCCATCAAATTCAAAATAAGCTCCTCTTCCTGCTGCGTAATCTGCTGGCTTTTTGTCGGCTTTTTCAAGCTCAAGCAAGGCAACAATTAATCCTCTGTGGTATGCATATCTCTTTTCCCAATTGTTGTACATGAGGTCAAATTCGATGGTGGCATTTTCTGGAATTGAAGAAATGTATTCAGGATAAAAAGAGCCAGTTACTTTGTCGAATTTGAGCCATTTACCAGGTTTTCCGTCTACCGTTACCACTTCTGCAGTGGAATTGGTATTCCATTTTGCAGGAAAATCTCCAATAGCATCCTGTGCAAAATCTTCAGTCGCTACTACTTTGTCGCCGCTTACAAAGTCAAATTTGGAGTATGATTTCAGTCCTGCTGGTTTGGAACTAGTTGCATTACTTTTGCCAGAAACAGATTCTGATATGTTTCCAGTTTCATCGGTAGTATTTTCCTCCTTGGTGTCACTGCTTTTCGACTCTTTTTCTTTACTTTTCTTATCCTTTTTTTTCAGCATACCACCAATTCCTTTTTCAATGGAATTAAATCCTTTGTCGATGGTTTGGTCAATGCGATTATTGGTTCGATTTGTTCCGATGTCTTTTATCCTTGTTTTAGGGTCATTTATTTGGGCAACGGCCGAGAAACACAATAAAATGAAAGCGAGTACACAAAGATTTTTCATAATACAGTTGAAAAATTTGAAGTTGAAAATTAGTTAACCAAAAAGAAATCGCCAAAAATTAGGCAACAAATTCTCTGAAAATGACTGTGCTGTTGTGACCACCAAAACCAAAAGCATTGCTCATGGCAGCTTTAATGGGCTTCTTTTTTGATTTACCCAACACAATATCGAAGCCTACAGGAATGGCCGGATCGAGTTCCTTGGTGTTGATGGTGGGGGGTACTTCCCCGTGTCTGATGGCTTCAATACACAAGATAGCTTCAATGGCTCCGGCTGCACCCAGCAAGTGACCAGTCATCGATTTTGTTCCACTGATCGAAAGGTGATTTGGTGTTGAGCCAAAAACAGTTTCCATGGCTTTCACTTCACTCAAGTCGCCCAAAGGTGTTGACGTGCTGTGTGTGTTAATATATTGAATATCAGTAGGTTGCAAGCCTGAATCTTCCAACGCCAATATTATGGCCCGTGCTGCTCCTTCGCCTTCGGGATGCGTGGCTGATAAATGGTAAGCATCGGCTGTCATGGCTGCTCCTGCCAATTCGGCCAAAATGGGTGCACCTCGTTCCATGGCATGTTCGTAGCTTTCAAGTATAATGGCTCCTGAACCTTCTCCCATCACAAAACCATCCCGACTTACGTCAAAAGGCCGACTGGCAGTTTGAAAGTTGTCATTGTTGGTAGAAAGGGCTTTCATGGCACCAAATCCACCAATCGAGGCAGAAGTAACAGGAGCTTCAGAACCACCAGAAACCACCATGTCCACTTTACCCCAACGGATGTAGTTGAAGGCATCCATCAAGGCTGTATTTCCGGTAGCACAAGCTGAAATGGTGGTGTAATTCATGCCTTTCAAGCCATATTTTATAGAAATGACTCCTGAAGCAATATTGACAATCATTTTAGGAATGAAGTATGGACTAAACCTGGGTGTACCATCTCCAAGAGCGAACTCAGATACCTGATCTTCAAAGGTTTGCATACCTCCATTACCTGATCCCCAGATTACACCAACCCGGTATTTGTTTATTTTTTCCAGGTCTACTTTAGCATTAACAAATGCTTCTGAAACTGAAGCCAGGGCAAACTGTGCAAACAAATCGTTTTTGCGAACCTCTGCTTTGTCGAGCCAGTTCAAAGGGTCGAAATTTTTAACTTCGCAGGCAAATCTGGTTTTAAATTTTTCAGCATTAAATCTTGTAATTGGTGCCGCACCTGGCATGCCATTGACTGCGTTTTTCCAAAACTCTTCCGCTGAATTTCCCAGCGGAGTTACGGCTCCAATGCCTGTAACAACAACTCTTTTCATAGATAAAGCATGGGAGTTTGCCCATTAATCGTGTTTATTTTGGTCGCAATTAGTGTCTGGAATCGGGCAAATAAAAATTTGCAACTTCAAACTTCTAGATAATTGTTTCAAAAGTGTGATTCCAAACTCAATTTGATTGAGGAGGCGCAGGAGGTAATTCCTGGGTGATTACCTTGTCTGTAAGTGCCTCATATATAAGATCATGTATGCGAGGTCGGATGTTATTTTTGGCAAGTTTGTTATTTTCTGCATCAGGATGTACCCTGTTCGACAGAAATATGTAAATCAGGTTGTATTTTGGGTCAGCCCACACACATGTTCCTGTAAAACCTGTATGTCCAAATGTTTCTTTCGAGGCTTTTGCTGATGTAGGGCCATCGCCTGACCACATGTAGGGTTTATCCCAGCCAAATCCACGCCTGTTGCGTGTGGAATGTCTTCGGGTGAAATAGGGTATGGTTTGTGGAAGTAAATATTGCTTGCCACCGTAATAACCTTTGTTCAGATTCATTTGGGTTAAAACGGCCAAACCATTTGCATTGCTAAAAAGTCCAGCATGGCCACCTACACCGCCCACCATGGCCGCTCCTTGGTCGTGCACATAACCTCTGACAAGTGTTTTTCTAAAAAAATCATCTTTTTCTGTTGGCGCAATGGCTGTGACCGGATACCGACTTAGAGGTCTGAAAAGAAGAGAATGCATGCCGAGAGGCGTGTAAAATCGCCTCTCCAAAAAATCTTCAATGGGTTCTTGTACCAAAGCTTCTACTACTCGTTTCAAAATATAGAAGTTCATGTCGCTGTATTTGTAGTCGTAGGTACTTAGTTTGTTCTTCGACCCACGTTCTGACGATAACGTCCATTTCCACAGTGAGTCTTCCATGTAGCGCATGGCAAACCGTTGATCGGTTACTTGCAGTTTAAACCAGTCGTCTGCCGTGTTGCAATAATACCGATCTGCTACCCACAAATTTTGCTTCGTTCTTTTCCAGAATGGAATAAAAGGTTGCATGCCCGTTTGGTGTAGTAGCAGCATTTCAATGGTAATATCGCCTTTGCCAAACTGTGACAACTCGGGCAAAATGCTGGAAGCCGACATATTCACATCTATTAGTCCTCGTTCTTGTAAATACATGATAGCCTGGAGTGTAGCCGCAGTTTTGGTGATGGAAGCCAGATCATAAAGCGTATTTTCGTCTACGGGTTCTGTGCTGTCGTAGCTCATATGTCCAAAGCCCTTGTTGTACACCACCATGCCGTTTCGGGCAACCAAAACCTGGCAACCTGGCGTAGTTTTATCCTTCAAAATTTTCAAAACCAACGAATCGATTTGTGCCAACTTTTCAGATGACATATTAACTTCTTCAGGAACACCGTATTGCAATCGCTCAATCGATCGAAGATTAAGCCCCATGCCATTTCTAAAAACAGGATCTGCAGTCACTGGCAGGCGACCATTGGCTTGTTTGGCACCAAAAATCACCTGAGGCACTGTTTCTCTGGTGGTTTCATTGTCTTCATACGTGACAATGAGGTGGTTAAACTCCACAAAGCTTTTCAAACTGTAGGGGTTTCCAAAAATAGCCAGTACTACCTTTGTCCTTGTGTTTAGTCTGTTTAAAAGCTGAATGGTGGAAGATGAAATACCGTAGTTATTTCCCCGGCTTTGGGTCATTTTGTGGAGGTCTACCAATACCAGATTGTATTTTCCCAATTTGTCGAGCAAATTTGAATATTCGTCTTGTGTGGCCTTTTCTCCAATGTCGAAGAGGGTGATGGGTGCATAGTTTTGCAGCATTTTTTGGTATTCGTTGCCTTTGCCTGCTCCTATGCTCAGCGAGGCTATATTCAAGGTGTCAAGACGCTCAATTGGGAGTAATTTTTGCTGATTTTTTGCCACTGTAACCGCCGAGCTATACAATTGCTTGAGCAAGGCTTTAGAGTTTTGGGTATGTAATTCAGCCTGCAAACGATTCAAATCAACAGGTTTCAAGCTATCAAGACCACTCCAGTATTTAAAACTCAAAATTTTTCGCACCCGCCTGTCCAGTTCCTTCTGTTTGAGTTTGCCTTGTTTCAAGGCCAACTCAATAAGATCAGCCCCTTTGCCCACGTTTTCGGGAAACAGCAACACATCATTTCCTGCCAGCAGTGCTTTTACATCCACTTCTCCGGGAGGAAAAAACTTGCTGACACCTTTCATATTCAAGGCATCGGTGAAAATGAGGCCATCAAAACCTAGTTCTTTTTTCAGCAAGGTGGTTACCGCTTTTTTAGAAAGGGTGGTGGCCAGGTTGGGTGTGTTGTCAATGGCTGGTACGTGTAAGTGAGCTACCATCATGCCCATCACCGAATCGTTTATCAATTCCCGAAAAGGATAAAGCTCTGTTTCGTCCAGCATGGTGCGGTTTCGTTTCACCACTGGCAAGTCCAGGTGAGAGTCTTTGTCGGTGTCGCCATGGCCTGGAAAGTGTTTGCCCACCGCTATCACGCCATTGTATTGCATGCCACGCATGTAAGCAGAAGCTTTTGAAGCCACGTTTTCTTTTGATTCGCCAAACGAGCGGTAACCGATAACTGGATTGGCCGGGTTACTGTTGACGTCGACCACTGGAGCAAAGTTGATGTGAATGCCCATTCGCCTGCATTGTCGGGCTATTTCTGTGCCCATTTGAAACACCAACTCGTCGTTGCCTAAGGCACCCAGTGTCATTTGTTTGGGAAAATTCATGGTACTGTCGAGGCGCATACCCAATCCCCATTCACCGTCTATAGCAATATACAGGGGAATATTTGCCTGACTTTGATACCTGTTGGTGAGCTTGGCTTGTCTGTGTGGGCCGCCCTGGAAAAAAATCAGGCCGCCAATGTGCTGTTCCTTAATCAGCTTTTCTATTTCTCTAACATGGTTTTCATCTTTGTTAGAGTAAGCCGCCACCATAAACAATTGACCAATTTTTTGGCGTTGACTTAAGGTTGACATCACACTGTCAACCCATTTTTGCTGCCTACCCGAAAACGATTCTGCTTTATAGTTTCGGTAAAGTTGACCAAAGGTTTGGGTCTGGGGGCACATCAAAACCCAGAAGATTCCTGCAAAAATTAACCTCTGCCTGTAATTCAAATGTATGTCCATATCCTGTTGGCTGCAAAAGTAGTAAAACATCTACGGGCTCAGCTTATTTCATTCGTCTATTCACGATTTGTTAAATATTTTTTTGCTTTTTTTTCATTACAAATTAACTTTGTTTTCTGTTCACCATTAAGGCTATCAATTTAGTCTGTTTAGTCTAATCTTTTCATCAAATGGCAATGCGAATTTATGTGATTTGTTTTCTCTTTGCAGGCTTGTTTATTAGTCCTCATTCTCCTTTGCTGGCAAAAAGAACAGATTCTCTTATTATTTCAGGAACTTTAGAAACGGGTCCAAATCTTGTTTTTCAGTCAAGAAGCCAAGTGCCAAACTACAAAAACGGGTTCATGTTTCGGGGTGGTGGGGGTATTGCTCTGCAACGACCGTCGTTTTACACGTTTGGTGTTTCCTTGTTCTACACTGCCGCCATGAATCAAGTCGATTTTCCTCAATTTGGAACAGGTAATAATCTGCAGACTGTTCAAACCCTTCATTTCATAGAAAGTGTTGCCTACGTAGAAAGGCAACTGGCTATCAACTCTCCTTGGGTGGTTGGGCTCCGTTTGGGCTTACCCATTTTGGCCTCAGGAAATGTGAGATTTAAAACCTTGCCAGAACAAGAAAAGAGAAAATCCTCCAAATTAAATGTGCAACCCTATTGGACATTGAATCCTTCGATAGCTTTGCAGTTTGGCTACAATTTCAAGAATACCAGTAAGATGCACTATGTGTATGCTTTTGCAAGTAGTTGTGTACTGCCAGTGTATAAAAAAGATAACCCCATGCGTTGGGTGTTTTTGGGCTTAGGATATAGGTTTTCCCTGGTAGTTTAGTTAGATATTTAGTTTATGAAATTGTGCTCAGCTTATCTTTTAGTTTGCCTGTTTATGTTTTCTGGATGCAAACAACCAGAAGCAGAAAAAAACTATTTCCAGTCCTGCCTGGTCGACTTTTACACCGATGAACCTGTGCGAGGTGTAAGGTTGAAAGTGTACCAGGATTTTGAGGAAATGCGAAATACATCATCGTTGCTATTTCCTAGCGAAAAATATGATTACGTGCACACAGATCACAATGGTTGCTACACGTCGAAAAAGCTAAAAGGTGGAATTGTTGTGGCAACACCATATGATTATTATGAAATAGAAGAAGCTACAGACTTTCCGGGAAGCGCTTTTATCACCAATTGCAAGCACCATGATATGTATAAGATCAAGAAAAAACTTGATTGCCACCTGACATATATGGCCACACCCAGGTATTTGAATTTAAAACTGATTGGCTTTTTATCTAAATATCCTAATCATGATATCCGGATTGCCAGTGGAGTACAAAAAATAGTGGAAGAAACGAGGGAAGGAAACGATCTCATCTTAAAAATTAACTGCCTGCCCGATTTCCAAAAGCAAGTAAAATTTGGGGTTGGAATGGAAGGTGTCGGGATAGTGGAAGAAAGGATAATTTTTATCGAAGACGAAAGGGCGAAAGAGTTTTCCAGGGTTGAAATTTTCTAAGATCACGAGCTCAATTCGTTTTAAAATCAGCATCGGATTTTTTTATACAGTCTCTCCTCAACTTCAAAAAGCATACTTTTGCCGCCCATGTATGCGCAAGTGATAAAACCATTGGGTGATAAATTGGCTGCTGCCTTGGTGTTGTTGCTGAGTCTGCCACTTACTTTTCCGGTTTTTGTTTTGCTGTCCATTTACAATCAGGGTTCACCATTTTTTACGCAGTTGCGGCCAGGTCTCGGAGGAAAAATATTCCGAATTGCCAAGTTTAAAACCATGAACGATAAACGAGATCAAGCTGGAAATTTGTTGCCTGATGAAAAACGGCTTACGGCCATTGGTCAGTTTGTACGCAAAACTTCGCTTGATGAAATTCCTCAAATGATAAATGTACTCAAAGGCGATATGAGTTTGATTGGTCCACGGCCTTTGCTAGTCGAATATTTGCCTTTGTACACACCGCATCAAGCTCGGAGACATGAAGTCAAACCTGGTATAACAGGTTGGGCGCAGGTGAATGGTCGAAATGCCATCAGTTGGGCCGAAAGGTTTGAACTCGATGTTTGGTACGTGGATCATATTTCCCTTTGGCTCGACTTGAAAATTGCTTTCAAAACCATCTTCAAAATTTTTAAATCAGAGGGTATTTCATCTACCACTTCGGCCACCATGGAAAAGTTTACCGGCACCGAAAGTACCCAATAATGTATGGAACATAAAAAAATCTGGTTGTCGTCACCGCACATGGGGCACCAGGAATTGGAATTTGTGCAAGATGCCTTTGCAACCAACTGGATTGCCCCACTCGGACCGCATGTCAATGGTTTTGAAGGTGATTTGGCTTCATTCACCGGAGTACAGCATGTGGCGGCTTTGAGTTCTGGTACAGCAGCTTTGCATTTGGCCATGATTCTGCTCGGAGTGGAGGCAGGTGATGAGGTAATTTGCCAATCATTTACTTTTTCAGCATCGGCCAATCCCATTGTGTATCAAGGTGCTACGCCGGTTTTTGTCGATTCTGAGCCTGAAACCTGGAACATGGATCCTAATCTGCTGGAAGATGCCATTATGGAACGCCAGAGATTGGGGAAAAAAGTGAAAGCCATTGTACCTGTTCATTTGTATGGCGTGCCTGCCAAAATGGATGAGATTATGGCCATTGCCCAAAAATTTGATATTCCCGTCATTGAAGATGCAGCCGAAGCTTTGGGTTCCACTTATCACGGTAAAGCATGCGGTTCCTTTGGTAAATTGAATGTATTGTCGTTCAATGGAAACAAAATTATCACCACATCAGGTGGGGGAGCACTGGTTGGCGATGATGGAATCTTGATAGAAAAAGCCCGTTTTTTGGCAACTCAGGCCAGAGATGTTGCACCTCATTACCAACATTCTCATATTGGTTATAACTACCGATTGAGCAACGTTTGCGCCGGGATAGGCAGAGGTCAAATGTTAAATCTGAATGATAGAATTGCCAGCCGAAGAGGCCATTTCGTATTTTACAAAAAACACCTGTCACAAATTGAAGGCATAACCTTTCTGGATGAACCGCAGAACACATTTTCGAACCGTTGGCTGACTTGCATTTTGGTTGATCCCAATTTAACAGGAGGAAAAACCAGGGAGGACATTCGTCTAAACCTCAATCGTTATAACATAGAAAGCCGGCCACTTTGGAAACCCATGCATCTGCAACCCGTTTTTGCGGATTCGCCTTATTTTGGATCTGGAATTTCTGATCAATTGTTCCAAAATGGCCTTTGTTTGCCTTCTGGATCCAACCTGGAGCAAGACGACTTGAACAGGGTTTTGGATGGTATTCTTGAACTTTTTTAATTAACTTTTTTCATGTCTTTGAAAACTTCATCTAAATAAACCCCCAAACTAACATGAAACCAACCTTATTGGTTTTGGCTGCCGGTGTTGGTAGCCGTTACGGTGGCTTAAAACAAATTGATTCCATGGGCGTAAACGGCGCCACCATTGTCGATTACTCTGTTTACGATGCCATAAGAGCAGGTTTTGGCAAAGTGGTTTTTATCATCAGAAAGAGCATTGAAGCTGATTTCAAAGATGTTTTTGGCGGTAAATTCGAGCATTTAATTCCAACAGAATATGTGTTTCAGGAAATGGATTTTTTCCCGGAAGGAGTAGAAGTTTCGAATCCTGATCGAACTAAACCTTGGGGGACAACGCATGCTTTGTGGTGTGCCCGAAATGAAGTAAAAGAACCTTTTGCTGTTCTCAATGCCGACGATCATTACGGTCGACAAAGTTTTGAACTGGCCGCAGGTTTTCTCAAAAAGAACCACAGCGAAAAAGGAAAATATGCGATGATTGGTTACCGGCTCGATGCAACACTTTCCGATTCTGGCACAGTGGCAAGAGGAGTCTGTGAAACCAATGATGATGGTTTCCTCACACACATCGTGGAACAGCCAGATATTGCCCGGCAAGCAAACGGAACTATTGCCTGCCGACTTGAGTCAAATCCAGTGGTATATGCTGGAAATGAGTCAGTTTCCATGAATTTTTGGTGTTTGACGCCTGATGTTTTTTCGCTGGTAGAAACCCGTTTGATAGAATTTTTTAAAGAAAAAGGACATGAACCTAAGTCAGAATGCCTATTGCCCACTACCATTAGCGACTTGATTCAAGCGGGTCAAGCGTCGGTTGAAGTGCTTCAAACCACATCAGAATGGATTGGAGTAACTTATCAGGAAGATAAAATGTTGGCTTCTCAAAAGATCAAAGCCCTGGTTGATAAAAGTGAATATCCAGCTGATTTGTGGAAGTAGATGGTGGTCTTTGCCAAAAAGTTCGAACTTATTTATATTTTTGCCATCCTCTAAGTAAACAAATTTGGCTGCAAAGCATAGGAATGATTGATGTATTTATCTTTAAGTTTCGGGATATTTTATTTCGGACAAGTTTAAATCTAAAGCTTTTAGTTGTTGTAGTCTGTTTGGGTATTGGGCAGCAATTGAGTGCCCAAAGTATTACTCTCGACCCATTGCCTGGCAATGCTGAGTTTTGCCCCGGACAATCGGTGGTTATCACGTTTGTTACTTTGAACATGCCACCTGGGCTCACCTACAGCGTTCAAATGTCAACGTTGGCAGGTACTTTCACGCCTGCTACACCACTAAATTCTGGTAATGGTTCACCCATCAGCATTACCTTTCCATTTCCATTGGCTGCGGGAAATACATACAGAATGCGGGTTCTTTCAAGTGACGGGGTAGAATCTAATAATTTCCTTTTTACAGTGAAGCCATCTCCTGCATCCAATGCAGGAGCAGATTTCAGGTTTTGCTCTGGCGATACAGTTAGTCTTGGAGTTCAACCTCCGGCAGGTTCAAATTTTAGTTACCAATGGTTTCCTACAGCAGGAGTGCTGAATAGAACTTCCCGTTTGCCCGATGCAACAGGGTCGTTTTCTTTGATTACGTTAGTAAACAATTTTTCTGTTCCCATTGATTCGGTTTATACCCTAAGAACTACTGATCCAGTTACAGGTTGCACAGCGGACGACGAGGTTCGCATAACCCTTAACCCCAGAGCGAACGATATTTTTGCGGGTGACAATCTTTCAGTTTGCGAAAATGCAGGTGCTGTAACCCTCACTGGATTCAGACCTTCCAATGCACCGCCAAACGGTGTGGGAACATGGTCTGGTGTGAATTTAACCCCGGCTGGTGTGTTTACTCCAAATCCAACTTTAATTGGAAATCAAGTAGTAACATACACTTACACCATCACATTCAACGGGCTGAGCTGTCCTGTATCTGCCAATAGAGTCATTACAGTAGTGGCCAGACCAGCCGTGCAAGCGGGCGGACCTCAAGAGGTGTGTAAAAATGAGCCTTTTCTTCAACTTACAGGAGGCGATCCAGTAGACGGCATCTGGTCCAGCACATTTGGGAGCGTTTCTCAATCTGGTCAATTCACCCCTGTTGCCTTAAATCCGAACACCTATCAGGTTACATACACATTCAGGGATCCTGTTACCAATTGTGCAGCTTCGGCAGTTAAAAATGTAACTGTCAAGGCCGTTCCCCTGGTGGATGCAGGTCAAAATTTTTCAATCTGCAGCAACATTGCTCCTTTCATTTTACGGAATTTTGTTCCAGCCTCTGGAGGGATTTGGACTGGATTAGGAGTGTCGGAATCTGGAGTTTTTACGCCTTCTGCTAACATTGTAGGCCTTGACAATCAATTGGTGTATTCGTTCACAGGTGCCAATGGTTGTGTTGGGCGAGATACCATTATTGCTGCTGTTATTCAATCACCTAGAGCTACCGTGCTCAAAAACGATACATTTTGTTCAAATCTGGGTCCGCAGGTGCTTTTGGGAGGACTTCCTGCAAATGGTCGCTGGACAGGCATTGGGGTCGATACATCTGGGACTACATTTAATCCAAGATTAGTACCTGCTGGTGGTGTTGTTTTTCTCAATTACATCGTGAACGAAAATGGCTGCTCTGACACGGCACGTAAAAGAGTTTTGGTGTTAAGTGTGCCATTGGTGGTGGCTGGGCCATCCAATGAAATTTGTGCCAACGCACTTCCTTTTCAGTTTACTGGTTTTTCACCTGTTGGGGGAAGATGGAGAGGAGTTGGGGTAGATTCTTTAGGACGTTACACACCAAATGTCAACATTGTCGGCTTGCGGGAAATGATTTATAGAATCAGAACTTCGGATGGATGTGTCGATTCAGCCGTTAAAACCGTAAATGTATTGCCCATTCCATTGGCCAGGGCAGGCGTAGATACTGCCTTGTGCACCAGCAACTCAGTCAGAATCGGCATGAATCCAACTCCTAGAAATGGATATCAATGGCTCACATTACGACCAAGTAGTTTAAGTTCCACAGTCGTTTCAAACCCCTTGGTGACTTTGGTAAACAATGGAATTAAGCCAGATACTGTATTTTACACCCTCAGAGCGGTAGATAGCACCAGCAATTTGCTGTGTAGAAATCAGGATACAACCAGGGTAATCGTATTTCCAAAACCTATTTCTACAGCATTTTTTCCCGCTATAAAGGAAGTTTGTCAACCTGATTCTTTTACACTTAGAGCCAGAACTGCCCCTGGGTTGGCTTATCAGTGGCTACGCAATGGAGTGCCAATTAATATTGCTTCAAAACAAGATTCTATCATTAAGGTTGGCGTATCAGGCAGGTATAGACTTGTAGTCAAGTTTGAGAATATCAATTGTTCCGACACCTCTTTTTCCGACACATTGGTTGTGCAACCAAAGTTTAAACCCGTAGTTTTGGGTAAATTGACTTATTGTCAGGATACCAGCACCACAATTAGATCTAACATCGTACAACCTGGATTTACTTATTTATGGCGCTTTAATGGAAATACGATTTCAGATTCCGTCAGGTCTTCTCTCGTGGTGAACCGCATTGGAGGTTATAGTGTTGTTCTGGTAACAAACCGAGGTTGTCGAGACACCTCAAATGTGGCTTTTGTTGACAGTCTTATCCAGCCATTTCTTTTCCGGAATGCAGATACTTCCATTTGTGCCGGTGGCAGAGCTATTTGGACTGCACCAGCTGGATTTTCATATACATGGAGAAATGTGCTGGGCGAAACCATTTCTACCAACGACTCTTTGGTAGCCACTGCTGCAGGACAGTATGTTTTGCAGGTATTCAATGATTGTAAACTTCTGACAGACACCATGGAGCTTATTAAGGTAAATCCATTGCCTGATTTTACGGTACTAAAAAGTGGAGCTCAGGATACCATTTTATGCAAGGACATACCACTGGTTCTTTCCGGACCCGATGGTTTCAGAACCTATGTTTGGCGTAGTGTGATTACCGGTCTAGTTGTGAGCCAAGGTTTTACAATAGGGGTAAGCGATACACTAACTGACACATTAGGATTAACAGTAATAGACGATGTGGGTTGTGCATCTAGCCGGATTATTACATTTAAAGTAATCGATTGCCCCCCCGATTTATATATTCCTACTGCTTTTTCACCGCAAGGCGATTTTATCAACGAAACCTGGAAGCTGACTGGCTACGATATTCAAAAATTCAGGCTTTGGATTTACAACCGATGGGGCGAAATGGTCTATTTCTCGGAAGACATAGAACGACCTTGGGATGGAACGTACAAAGGTGTGATGTCGCCTTCCGGCTCATACCAATATGTTGTGGAATATGAAGGTGATCTGAATGGTGCCCGGGTGAATAAAAAACGAAGTGGATCTTTTACCTTATTGAGATAACCTGATATGCAAAAATTATTCACGTTCGTTTTTTGGGCTTTAAGTTTTGTTCTGCTCACCTCAGAAATGGTATATGCTCAAGATCCTCAGTTTTCTCAGGTTTATTCGGCACCCCTGTATTTGAATCCAGCCTTTGCCGGCAACCTGGAATACAATTGCAAAAAACTTCCAATATCGAAATTTAAGTCTACCATCAATTACCGAAATCAGTGGACAGGAAGATTTAATACCACAGCTGCTGCGGTTGAACTTAGAGAAAAGAAAGAGCGATTTGGTTTTGGTGCCATTTATGTTCAGGATAGAATAGGAGAAGTGTCATTGTCGAACACTACGATTGGTGGAATTGGCTCCTATAAATTACCCATTGTGAACGACTGGCAGGTACATTTTGGGTTGCAGGCCAACATGCACTACCGCACGGTGAATTTCACTAATTTCACATTCCCAGATGAATTTACGATAAGGGGCAGAACAGAAATTACTCAGGATCCCATCATCAGAACTGGTGAGGCCCGCATGTTTTTCGATTTTGCTACCGGAGCTTTGTTGTTCAACGACAAGTTTTATTTAGGTATTGCAGCACACCACATCAACCAGCCTAATCAATCGCTGGCGAATGCAGTAGACAAATTACCCATGAAGTTGTCAGTTCATACCGGCTATCGTCATGCACTCAAAAGAACAAGAGGATTTGCAAAGCGAGGAGCTGATAAAAGTTTCACACCTACCTTGCACTACAAATATCAAGGTGCTTTTCAGCAAATGGATTTTGGCACTTACTTTAATTACGATCCATTGATTTTGGGGCTCTGGTATAGGGGTGTATTTTTCGATGCTTCGCCAGAGCCAGGTCGAAGACAGCAAGATGCTTTGGTGGCCATGTTAGGTTTGCATTCTGCTACAGACTACGGTGTGTTCCGGTTTGGGTTTAGCTACGATGTGTCTACTTCAAGGGTGAGAGGAGCTTTTGGTCGAACATTTGAGCTTTCTCTTCAATACCAGCCCATCAACGAGAAATGCCGTAAGAAAGTAGTTTACAGGCGCATTCCTTGTCCGGGAATTTAATTATCCAGCTTACCTTCGGTTGTCTTCGCCGGTCACTATACTCACATAGCTGAAATACCGACTGTCTGCAATTTCACCAGATTTTACTGCCTCAATTACCTGGCAACCGGGTTCATGTAAATGGGTGCAATTATAAAATTTACAGTTTCCCAGCAGGTCTCTGAATTCAGGAAAAGAATGTGCAATGGTGTCATCACCCAGCTCTATGATACCCCACTCTTTAATGCCTGGCGTGTCGATAATGGAAGTATTGTCGTCTAGCCGAAACATTTCTGCATAGGTGGTGGTGTGCGTACCTTTGTTGGCGTAGGCAGAAACTTCACCTGTTCGCAGGTCTAAATCAGGGTTAATTTTATTTACAATACTGCTTTTGCCTGTGCCTGATAAGCCTGTGAGTAAGGTGATTTTTGAATGGAGTATTTGAGCCAGTTCTGCAAGGCCTTCGCCTGAAGTAGCCGATGTTCTGATGCACGTGTAGCCAAGCTTCGAATATATTTCAACTAAATATTGTTCGTAGTCAAGCAAATCCTGGTCATGTTGAATCAAGTCATGTTTATTGAAAACCAATACGGCCGGAATGCGAAAAGATTCAACTGAAACCAAAAACCTGTCAATGAAACCGAGTGAGGTTTTAGGAAAAACCAGACTAGCTACAATCATAGCCTGGTCCACATTGCACGCAATGAGGTGCGCTTGATGTTGGTTGTGAACCGAGCGCCGCATCACGTAGTTTCGCCTGGGATAGATGTTTGTAATCAGGTAGTTTTCATGCGTGACATCCTCCATTTCTATATCTACCCAATCGCCAACAGCCAAAGGATTTGTCACTCCTTTTTTCTCTGTTTTAAACTTTCCCCTGAGTCGGGCATTTACCAATGACCGTTGTTCGGTTTCAAGTTTGTACCACGATCCTGTTGATTTAACTACGGTAGCTTTCATATTCGGCAGACAAAGCACTTCATTTTTACTGAAATTCAGCTTCAATTATTCAAAACATGTATTTTTTGCTGGCCTGAATTTGGAATGTGAACCAATTTTGGTTGTTTTGGTTATTGCATATATTCTGTAACAAACGAATGCTTTGAGACATGGGAGAGAAACTGGAACGAAAAACCTTTTTGAAGCGGTTGGGCGTGGGAATTGCGTCAGCCTTCTCTTTGCCCGTCTTGGGAAATCAATCGAACAACGACATGGATAAAGTACCTTCAAAAGAAATTTTTGATATGAAACCCATGGGTTTTCAATGGGAGACCCAGGATCCGTTTTTGTTTTGCGTACATCACGAAGACAAATTTCCAAAAGGAAATGACCTGATGGGGCCTGCCGTGCCGCTAACTGGTCGGCAACTGGGCGACGACTTTATCATCAAAGATGGCTTTCGCATGTACCACGGCCGACAAATTCCTGGTTTTCCTGGACATCCACACCGTGGTTTTGAGACGGTAACAGTGGTACGTGATGGTTTTGTAGATCATGCAGACTCTTTGGGTGCAGCAGGGCGATATGGCCAAGGCGATGTGCAATGGATGACAGCAGGAAAAGGAGTGCAGCACTCTGAAATGTTTCCTTTGTTGAAAAAAGAGAAGGACAATCCGCTGGAGCTTTTTCAGATTTGGTTAAACCTGCCCGCTAAAAGTAAAATGGTAGAACCTCACTTCAAAATGCTTTGGGCCGACACGATTCCGAAAGCAGTTTTGAAAGATGGGGCAGGAAAAACAACCACAGTAGAAGTGATTGCCGGAAACTGGAATGATAAAAAAGCTCCCCAGCCCCCGCCTGATTCGTGGGCAGCCAAGCCAAATCATGAAGTGGCCATTTTTAACATTCATGTGGAAGCCGGGGCGCAATTTACGATGCCAAAAGCTGGCGTGGGAATCAATCGTTCTTTGTATTTCTACACCGGCGAAAGCATTTCAGTGAATGGCACAGCTGTGCAGGCTTACCATAGTTTTGGAGTAAAACCCGATGTGGCACTCACCATAAAAAACGGCAACAAAGAAGCTCGAATTCTGGTGCTACAGGGAAAACCTATTGGTGAAACAGTGATGCAATACGGGCCGTTTGTGATGAACACCAAAGAAGAAATTCACCAGGCGTTCGACGATTACCATAAAACACAATTTGGAGGCTGGCCATGGCCAAAAACAGCACAGGTGCACGACCGGAATGCTGGCAGGTTTGCCTTGCATGCAGATGGGAGGAAAGAAGTAAAAGGGTAATTTAGGTGAATATTTCTACATTTTATTCGACTGCCGGAAATAGAAAATCAGCTATTGGCCTCAGGGATTGAATCGCTTTGTAGAAACCAATGTGGTTTAGTTCAGGCATTCGGCTTATTCTTTTCTGGGAAGAATTGAGGTTGATGTAAAATAGGTATCGCTTCACTAAAAGGCACAGAAGGATAATTGCGATTTTGCGCTAAGGCTTAGTACAAAAGAATAGTCTCTCGACTGTTATTGCTTATCCAAATACAAAGGTTTGATACTTAGTATACTTGGGAATATTTGCTGCCACAATGTCAGTTTTCTGGCTTATTCCCTACCTTTGCGTTTCATTTTCGCACAGAATGAATCAACTGATAGAAGACCTGCAAATTTTAAGTGGCGAGCCCCAAAATCTCGCTCAGGAACCTGCTCCCAGAATTTCTGCAGATACGCAAACCGGTAAAAACCGAAAGCTTTATATGGAGAGCTACGGGTGCCAAATGAATTTTGCCGACAGCGAAATTGTTACAGCTATATTGTCAGAAAACGGCTTTGATACTACCAGTGAAGTGGAAATAGCTGATGTGATTTTACTGAATACTTGCGCTATTCGGGACAATGCAGAGCAAAAAATCAGAAATCGGCTCATGCATTTGAATGGCCTCAAAAAACGAAAGCCAGGATTGATGGTTGGTATTTTGGGTTGCATGGCCGAACGCTTGAAAGCCAAACTGCTGGAAGAAGAAAAAATGGTAGACATGGTGGTAGGACCCGATGCCTACCGTGATTTGCCAAACCTGGTTAAACAAGTGGACGATGGACGCAAGGCAGTGAATGTGTTTCTTTCCCGAGATGAAACCTATGCGGATATCACCCCTGTTCGGTTGAATTCTAATGGAATTTCTGCCTTTGTTTCTATCATGCGAGGCTGCGACAATATGTGTAGTTTTTGCGTTGTGCCTTTCACAAGAGGGCGGGAGCGGAGCAGGGACCCGGAATCGATTGTTAATGAATGCAAAGACCTGCTGGCTAAAGGCTACAAAGAAGTGACTTTGCTCGGCCAGAATGTTGACAGTTTTAAGTTTGAAGAAGAAGGAAAGCCTGTGGTAAATTTTGCCCGCTTGCTTGAAATGGTGGCACTTATCAGCTCTGATTTGCGCATCCGTTTTTCAACTTCTCATCCAAAAGATATTACCGATGAGGTGTTGTACACCATGAAAAAGTACGACAATATCTGCAACTACATTCACTTGCCTGCGCAAAGTGGCAACAGCCGCATTTTGAAATTAATGAACCGCACGTACGACCGGGATTGGTACCTGGATAGGGTTTCTGCTATTCACAGGATTTTAGGCAAAGACTGCGGTATTTCGTCTGATATGATTTCTGGTTTTTGTACCGAAACCAATGAAGAACACCAGGATACCCTGAGTTTGATGGAGTTGGTGCAATTTGATTTCAGCTATATGTTTTACTACTCAGAACGACCAAATACACCGGCAGCCAAGAAATTAGTTGACGACATTCCTGAGCCAGAAAAAAAACGCCGCCTTCAGGAAATCATTGACCTGCAAAAACAACACTCACACATTCGGAATAAAATGCGCATTGGAAAAGTGCATAAAGTACTTGTAGAAGGCTTTTCTAAACGATCGGACGAATTTCTAAGTGGCAGGATTGATGAGAATACTGTGATGGTGTTCCCCCGAAAAAATTACAAAAAAGGCGATTATGTTCAAGTAATTGCAACTGATTGCACTTCCGGCACTTTAATTGGAGAACCAGTAGAATAAATTAAAAACAGCATGAAAACTATCTTAACCTTTTTACTTTTTACTTTTCACTTGCCACTTGCTTTCAGCCAATACAAAGGACCTTGCCCAAACATTGCAGGCACAGCCCTGGACGGAACCGAAGTTAAAATTCCAATCGCCAACGAAAAATTTACTGTTTTCGGAATTGCCAGTTCGCAAAAAGCAGAAGCAGCATTGAAAACCTGGTATCAACCGGCCTTTTCTTCGTTCATCGAGAAAACCAAAGGCCCTATTCCAGCCGATGAATACGATGTGAATTTGTATTTCATTCCGGTTTTTACGGGCTTGGCTCAAGCAGCCTCTGGCAAAATAGAAAGCAAAATGAAAGAAGGCATGCAAAAAGAATTTCTCCCCAATGTGATGGTCTTCAAGGGTAATTTCGACGAGTTGAAAGCCAAGCTGAAAATTGAAGATAAAGACCAACCTTACTTTTTTCTTGTAAACCCCAAAGGCGAAGTAGTGTATAGCACCAAAGGTGCCTATACCGACGAAAAGCTGGAACAAATAACCAATATCCTAGATCAATGATTTCTCCGGCAGATATTCAATCGGTAAAACAGCGGTTCGAAATAATTGGCAATTCGCCTCAGCTCAACCACGCCATTCAGGTGGCCATGCAAGTGGCTTCCACAGATATGACGGTGCTCATCACCGGTGAAAGTGGTAGCGGAAAAGAGTCTTTTTCAAAAATCATTCACAGTCTTTCCGCCCGAAAACATGGGCAGTTTATTGCCATCAACTGCGGAGCAATTCCGGAAGGCACCATTGATTCTGAGTTGTTTGGTCACGAAAAAGGATCGTTCACCGGAGCTACCGATGCCCGGAAAGGTTATTTTGAAGTGACTAATGGTGGCACCATTTTTCTCGATGAAATTGGCGAAATGCCACTTGGAACCCAAGCAAGGCTACTTCGTGTTTTGGAAAATGGCGATTTCATTCGGGTGGGCTCTTCAAAGGTTCAAAAAACAGATGTGAGGGTCGTTGCTGCTACGAATGTGAATTTGCTACAGGCTGTTCAAGCCCGGAAATTCAGGGAAGACCTGTATTATAGATTGAATACGGTTCCCATTTTTGTTCCGCCATTGCGGGAAAGAGGCGACGATATTGAACTTTTGTTTAGAAAGTTTGCTGATGATTTTTCTGAAAAATACAGGATAAAACCTGCCCGACTTTCTGAAAGTGCCAAGAAATTACTGATTTCCTTTCGTTGGCCTGGAAACATCAGACAATTAAAAAACATCGCCGAGCAAATTTCTGTGCTTGAGTATGAGCGGGATATTTCGTCCGATACATTGAGAAATTACCTGCCAAAAGATGGTGAAAGCACCTTGCCGTCTTTAATTGGAGGAGGCTCTGGTTTTTCAGGTGCAGAGGGGTACTCCGAAAGAGATTTACTTTACAAGGTCCTTTTTGATATGAAAAAGGATGTAAAAGAGCTGAAACAACTCGTGTTTGAAATGTTGAGCAAAGGCGTTGCAGACAAAGATGCCTTGCACACCCATAAGAATTTGTTCGAAGACGTTCAAGGTTGGACTTCCGCTGGCTTGATAGAGAGCTCACCTTCTTATGATTCAAATGGATTTGAAACGGCAAGTAAAGCACCGTCTAACTATCAGGACGAGGAAGAAACCGAAGACGTTGTCGACATTACCCACGAATCAGCTGATGAATCACTTTCTTTAATGCACAATGAGAAAGAAATGATCATCAAGGCGCTCAAAAAAAATGGCAATCGCCGCAAGCCAGCCGCTGACGATCTGGGTATTTCGGAACGCACGTTGTACCGCAAAATCAAGGAGTACGATATCGATGGATAATTTCCTGGCTGTTTTTAGAAAGTTGGCTTGGCCGAATTTTTTGATCCTTGTTATGCTGCAAGGATGTGGTGTATACTCGTTTACAGGAACCAATATTTCGCCCGACATTAAAACGGTGAGCATTGCCAATTTTCCGAATAAAACAGGATTGGCTCCACCTACGTTAAGCCAGATATTTAGTGAAAAAATGCGGGACTACTTTCAGCGAAACACTAGTTTGACCATTGTGAACGAAGCCGGTGATTTGCAGTTTGAAGGAGCTGTGGTCACATATCAAATTTCACCAATTGCCCCAACGGGTGGTGTATCCCAACAAGCCGCTCAAACCAGGCTCACCATTGCTGTAAAAGTAAAATACACCAATACAAAAGATAAAGACCAAAGCTTTGATCAGCAATTTTCCTTTTATGCTGATTATCCTCAGGATCAGGTGCTTTCGCAGGTTGAAACAGGCTTGATCGATCAAATATCTGATCAAATCGTATTAGACATTTTTAATAAGTCAGTGGCCAGTTGGTAAGCATGCAGCATTTATTTGATAAGCTTGTCTCTTCACCTTGGCAATCTGATTCGTCTCAGATGGCCGATTTGGCCGTATTGAGAAAACAATATCCTTTTTGTGCCACCATTCACACCTTAGAGGCAATTCATGCGCTAAAGGCTGATAAAGGTTTGCACCAGGAAATGGTTCGAAAAGCAGCGGTTTACTCATTTTCAAGGGCTCAGCTACGGCTGCTCATTCGGCAAACCCGATTTCCGGTTCTCAACAATCCGATTGAAACGCTCTCACTTTCTTCAGCATTTACTCCAGAAAATGTTGTTAGTCAGATTGAACCCATTAAAGAAGCTGAAAAAGATTACGAAGAAAATTCAGCAAAATTTACTGCTGTTCCTCTACCCAATAATCAGGCAACATCATTACTGCAAAATGAAATTTCAACTGACAAGGAATCTTTTGTAGAAAAGCAAGAAGATCTTTCAGGTTCTTATGTTCCTGATTTTCCTTTGGAATTTGAAACAAAAGCGGCTATGCTTCTCGATGACATTCCGGTAAAAATTGAAGAAAATGTTGTCGAGCAGACCAAGCCAGATGCCAAAAAACCACCTCCTCAATATATTCAGCTTGATTTGATCAATCAGTTTATTGAGAAAGAACCTAGAATCAAGCCTGGGAAAAGCCAGTCAGATTCCGACACGCAAAAGGATTTATCAGCAGGTATTGGGGAGTGGGATAAAGAAATTGTTTCTGAAACACTGGCCATTGTTTTGCTTAAACAAAAGAAGTTTGAAAAGGCAATTGATATGTATGAAAAGCTAAAGTTGAAATTTCCTGAAAAAACCACTTACTTTGCGGCACTGATTGAAAACATCAGAAAACTAATTGACTCAAAAACAGACAATTCATGATCGCAGCATTTATTATTCTCATCATCATCGTATGCGTATTTTTGGTTTTGGTGGTGTTGGCACAAGATTCAAAAGGCGGAGGAGCCATGCCGCAATTGGGTGCATCCCAAATAGTTGGCGTACAAAAAACGACAGACATACTTGAAAAATTAACGTGGGGATTTGTTGCTGCTTTGATGGTGCTTTCCTTAAGCGTAAACATCCTGGTAGACACAGACGGTGATGTTGAAGGCCCTTCGAGTATAAACGTTGAGAGAGCAAAAAACAAAAGCATCAATGCACCAACCTCTGTTGGCCCACAGTCTTCTGGTAGCGAATTAACTAACGATTCAGCCAAATAAGCGAACTTTTATTGAAACTATTAGCCGGATATAGTCCGGCTTTTTTTGTTTTCAAATTTTCGAAGAGGTAGTTTTACTTCTAAATCTACAAGTCGATATGAAGCAATATTTACCATTCCTTATTTTCTGTGCGCTTTCTTTTCAATCATTTGCACAAATATGTCCCCCTCCAGGCCAACTTGCATCTCCTTGTTTTCAACAGCAAACTCCTGTGTATCCCGAGCAGGATTGCTGTGGTGCTATTTCTCTTTGCAGAGAAATAAACCAGGTTGGAGATAATAGAATATTAGGCCCCGGATGCGTAAACAATGAATTACCATCGACTGGAAATACTTGTTTATCATCTAATGAACGAAGATCAACTTGGTACACTTTTGAGGTAAGACCTCTACCTGGTGGTCCAACTTCACCTGGAAGTCCTGCAGGTGTTCTTAGAGTAGTAATTTTGCCAGGGGATATTGATTCTATTCCGACTAACGACAACGGGCAATCAAGTGTTGGAACACTGGACTATGATTTTGCGCTATTTGACGTCACGCTTTTTGGAACCCAGAGAGCTGCCGCTTGTGCAGCTATAAAAACTACAACTGCAGTTGACGCACCTGGCACCATACAACTAAGCTGCAACTACATTGGAACTAATGGACCTACTGGATTGCTTGATCCAGGCACTGGAAACAATGGAGGGAATAGGTATAATCTACCTTTGCCAGTTACAGTGGGGCAGCAGTTTGTTATGGTGGTTGACAATTTTTCGAACAATGCAACTGGGTATAGAATCATTTTTGGCGGATTCGCCATTCCATCCGGTGCAGAACCAACAGCTGTGGTTGTTCCACCACCTATCGATGAAATTCGATTTGCAAATCTTAGAACACCTACTTGCAACGACTCCAGCTTGTTTATTACATTTAGTAACCCAGTAAGTTGTGAGGCTATTCAAGGTTCACTTCGAATTACAGATGCAACTTCAGGTGTAAATATTGCTGTAGATTCCATTTTACCTTTTGAAGGTTGCAACAGCGATGGGCAGGACACTACTTTCAGAATTGTTTTCCGTGGCTTTGTTGCTGGTAGAACCTACCGGATTGTAAATTCAAATACAATTGCCGATATATGTGGAAATACGCTCGTGAGTGATAGTATATTTTTTACTTATCTTGGTCAGCAATTTGTGCCTGTTATCAGCAATTCAGGAGGTGTTTTGATTTCAAATATCACTGCTGGGGTGACTTTTCAATGGTACAGAAATGGAGTACTTATTCCAGAGGCCACAAACCCTACTTTTGCTTTAACAGAATCAGGAACTTATTATCTTGAAATAAGGAACAGTTCTGGTTGTGTTGCGCAATCAAATCAAATCGTGATTACCACTTCTCAGCTGAAGATTAAATCATCCATTCAGGTTTATCCTAATCCATCAGATGGAATTTTTACTGTCAAATTAAATGGTCGACAAGATTTCACATCGCTCAGGGTGATTGATGCCTGTGGTAGGTTGATTTTGCAAGATAAAATCGTGAAAAGAGCAGTACAGCATCAATTTTATTTGCAATCTGCCGGCGTCTATTCCTTAGAACTGATTGGCAACAAATCTTCTGTGCATCAGCGGGTGGTTGTAAAATAATTACCCCAAAAAATAAAATCCTTGATTAATATGAAGTCAGGGATTTTTTTCGCTCAACTTTTTGGATTACTATTCAATATAGCAACCAATGGCTTCCACATGTTTCTGTGCAATTGGCTTGCCGCTTAGCAAGCTGTTGATTGCGTCTTTCAGGTAGAAACGGGTGGTCACCGTTCGGGTTTGACCAACTTCAAAAGCAAAATTGTCAATGGCTCCATAATATTTTATTTCCCCCTTTTGGTTGAGCAAAAACACCTCTGGTGTTTTGTCAGCCTTCAGGTGATTGACGAGTGCTAACGCTTTGTCAATCAAACTTTCACCTTTAAGTTTATTGTTGAGCAAAAATGCTTTCATGGCAACAGGCTCATGTTCATCCCCTGGAAAAATGTAGAAAAATCGAAAGCCTTTGGGCATGCACAAAGCTTCCAACTCCCTCAAGGTTTTTCCATACTTTTTACACAGGGGGCAAGTGGGAGAAACCATGAAAAAAACCGAATATTGTGTTGTGTTAAGGGTTGTGAAGTCCACCACTTTTCCATCCAAATGTGCAAGTTTGATTTGTGCTTGAATTGAGAATGAAACAAGCAGAAACAAAAATCCCGGCAGATACCTGCGTATCGAACCGGGATTTTTGATGGAGAAACACGGGAGTATTTGCATGGCTCCGTGCAATAGAATTTACAAAATCAGCATGGCGTCGCCATAACTGAAGAACTTGTATTTTTCGTCGATGGCTTTTTTATAGGCTTCCATCATAAAGTCATAACCGCCAAAAGCACAAGCCATCATAAACAGCGTGGATTGTGGCAAATGGAAGTTTGTTATCATGCTATTGGCAATCTTAAACTCGTATGGCGGAAAAATGAATCTATCGGTCCAGCCTTCGAATGGCTTCAATCTATTTCCAGCAGAAACTGAGGATTCAATAGCCCTTAAAACGGTAGTACCTACAGCGCAAACTTTCTTTTTGTTGTCGAGTGAGTCGTTCACTTTGTCAGCTGTTGCCGGCAAAATTCTGTAGTTTTCTGAGTCTGTTTTATGCTTGGTGAGGTCTTCCACATCGACAGACCTGAATGTACCCAAACCTACATGTAGTGTAATTGGGGGCACTCTCACTCCTTTTAGTTCAAGTCGTTTTACCAATTGCTTTGTAAAATGTAAGCCTGCTGTAGGAGCCGCCACAGCACCTACATGCTCGGCAAATATGGTTTGATATCGCTCACGATCTTCTTCCTCAACCTCTCTTTTTATATTGCGGGGCAGTGGAGTCTCGCCCAACAGGTCAATGGTTTTATAGAAGAGCTCGTCTGAGCCATCAAATAAAAATCTAATGGTTCTGCCTCGGCTTGTGGTGTTATCTATTACTTCGGCAACAAGGTCGTTGTCGCCAAAATACAATTTATTCCCAACCCTGATTTTTCGGGCGGGGTCTACCAACACATCCCACAGGTGGTATTCTTTATTGAGTTCTCGAAGTAAAAATACTTCAATTTTAGCTCCTGTCTTTTCTTTAGAGCCATAAAGCCTTGCCGGAAAAACTTTGGTGTCGTTTACCACGAGGGTGTCACCATCGCCAAAATAGCTCAAGACATCCTTAAAAGTCTTGTGCTCAATGGTTTTTGTTTGTCTATTCACCACCATCAGGCGGGCTTCGTCACGGTTTTCGGCAGGGTAAAGAGCGACGAGGTCAGAAGGAAGGTCAAAGTCGAATTCTGATAATTTCATGAAGTATTACGATACTTTTCTGCTAAACGGGGTGCAAAGATAGGAGATAAAAATGCTTTTTGCTTTAGAGATTTTTATATTTATTAACATCATGATAATCAAATGCTTGAATAAGTAAAAATAGATTTCGGACAGCATTGGATAATAGCCAAAGCGGGAAGTTGCCTGAAAAAACACTTATCATTGCAATGTTCAACACAAAACAAACACGATGAGGCTCACGCTCCATCAAATTACAAAATCATTTGGCGCCGTTGCCGCTTTGAAGGGCATTTCTCTGGAAGCAAAAGCTGGTGAAGTTTTGGCACTTATCGGAGAAAATGGGGCAGGAAAAAGCACATTGATGAAGGTGCTGAGTGGTGCAGAGCTTCCTGATTCAGGCAACATGTTGCTCAACAATACCCCGTATCGGCCACAAAATCCAGCCGATGGAAAGCAATCTGGAGTAAACATGATTTACCAGGAGCTAACTGTGGCCCCTCATTTAAGTGTGGCAGAAAATATTGTGTTGGGTTCAGAACCCCGTGCTTTTGGCTTCGTTAAGTATCCAATCGAACGAATCAAGGAGGTACTTGCTCAGGTAGGTATGGCCGATGTCGATCCATTTTCATCAGTCTCGTTTTTAAGTATCGCCAGGCAACAATTGCTGGAAATTGCAAGAGCACTTATGTTCGAAAGTCAGGTAGTGATTTTCGATGAGCCAACCAGTTCGCTGACTGCTGAAGACGTAAAGGCTTTGTTTAAAGTCATTTCCTCTTTGAAAAACAAAGGAATTGCTGTAATCTACATTTCACACTTTCTGGAAGAAGTGATGGAAATAGCCGATTCATATGCAGTGATTAGAGATGGGGAGTCTGTTGGAAATGGCCGAATAGAAGATGTTGGTATTTCTCATCTGATTGAGCTTATGGTTGGTCGATCACTCAGCGATGTTTATCCAAAGATTCCACATCAAATGGGCAATAATATATTGGAAGTAAGCCATTTAAAAGGGAAAATATTGCCCCAGCAAGTAAGTTTTACACTTGCCAAAGGAGAAATATTTGGTATTTCCGGATTGGTGGGAGCGGGGCGAACAGAGACAATTCGCTGTCTTTTTGGCCAAGACCCAACAGCAGGGGGAAAGGTATCCATTCATGGAAATAATATTGATCTGGCTAGCTGGACAGTAGCTAAAGCTTTAAGATCTGGCTTAGATCATGTATCAGAAAATAGGAAAGAAGAAGGATTGGCCTTAAATCTATCTATTGCCCAAAATATGACGCTTTCCTTTTTGGCAAAAATTTCAAAACTTAGCTTGTTGAATTTGAGAGCAGAGGAAAATATCTCAAAAAATTGGGTAAAAAAGTTGAGCTTAAAATCATCATCTGTCCACGCAAAAGCCACTTCACTTTCCGGTGGAAACCAGCAAAAAATATCATTAGGGCGCATTCTAGAGTTGAATAATGACATTTTCTTCCTCGACGAGCCAACCAGAGGAATAGACGTTGGCAGTAAAGCAGAGATTTACAGACTTATTCAGGACTTGGCTGCCAATGGTAAAGCGATTGTGGTGGTCAGTTCCTATTTGCCCGAATTATTGGGCATCTGCGACACCCTGGCTGTGATGCACAAAGGTGTATTGTCGCCAAAGAAAATGGTAAGTAACTGGACTCACTACCAGATCATGTTATATGCCACCTCAGGCATTTTTGAAACTGAAACTACCGCATGAAAAACATTTTCGTAAAACTAGGCCCATTTCTGGCCTTAGTGGCTGTTTATCTGTTGTTTGCAGCCATTTGTCCGCCTGAATTTCTGGGCTTTTATAATTTTAAAACCATCATCACCCAAACTGTAATCATCGGAATTGCAGCCATGGGAATGACCATGATCGTGGTATCAGGTGGTATAGATTTAAGTGTTGGGTCGCAAATAGCTTTGGGCACAGTGGTGGCAGGCCTGGTGCTCAATTATGGACTAGGCGATGTGCTTGCTGTAGGTGGTTTCCAGGCATTTCTTGCGGCTATATCTGCTATTGCTGTTTGTGCAACTTGTGGTGCCATCATCGGCTTGTTTTCTGCCAAATTGAAAATTGTACCTTTCATTGTTACATTAGGCATGATGCAAATTGCCCGTGGTGTGGCCAAATGGTTGGCTAATGAGCAAACGATTAGCACACCTACAAATCCGCTTCAAACGCTGATGATGGTAGATCCTGACCCAGCATGGATGGTATTTGCACCAGGTGTTTGGATTGGTATTTTACTTGTAGTGATAACTTCTATCATATTGAAATACACAATTTTAGGAAGGTATACCTTTGCTATTGGTTCAAATGAAAAGACCGCACTCCTGTGTGGAATTCCCGTGGCATCTTATCGCATCGTTATCTACACACTGGGAGCCGCTTTTGCTGGCGTTTCTTCTGTAATGCAGTATAGCAACCTTACCGTAGGCGATCCTACAGCGGCGGCAGGCATGGAGTTGGATGTAATAGCGGCTGTTGTTATTGGCGGAGGGTCATTGTCTGGTGGGGAGGGATCTGCTATTGGTTCCATCGTTGGTGCTCTTATTATGGCCGTTTTAAGAAATGGAAGTAACATGCTCGGGTTGCCAAACTATGTACAGGAAATTATCATAGGCACTATAATAGTAGGTGCTGTAGCATTGGATCGGTATAGAAACGCAGGCAAATAGTATATTGCCAGCATGAAAATAAGGCATGTTTGCCACAATGACATCGACAAATCGAAATGGGATAATGCTATTTTAGCTTCGCCCCAATGCAGGGTATATGCCACGAGTTGGTATCTCGATGCAGCGACTAATCGCCAATGGAATGCTTTGGTATCAGAGAATTACGAACATGTCATGCCATTGCCCGTTAAACGACTTTGGCCAGGTACTTCCATTATTTATCAACCAGTTCTAAGTCAACAACTTGGTATTTTTGGTCGAAACATTGGGTCAAGTGATATCCAAGATTTTTTACAGGCAATTCCAAACAAGTTTGCAGAGGTATCAATCCCGATGAACAGCGCAAACAGAATATTTGAAATTGATGGTTATCAAGTTGTTGAAAAAACGAATTTAGAGCTCGATGTATCAATTAGCTATAAAGAATTGTATTCTGCTTTTCAAAAAGGAGTTCGATCTGCGCTCAAAAAAGGACAACACTCTTTGATACTTTCCGAATCGGATGACGTGGATACCCTGGTTAGCTTCTATAAGGAAGTGATGCAGTCAAAATTGAACTTGAAAAATAGTAGATTCACGTTGATTCGAAGCATTATTATGGCGCTCATGAGTCGAAATTATGGTTTTATAGTAGAAGCCAGAGACTTACAAGGCAATTTGGTTGGAGCCAATTTTTTCTGTGTGTTTGAGGGAAGAATCATCAATCTGTTTGGAGCATCAAATTTGGCTGGCAGAAAGTTGGAAGCCATGCACAACTTGCTGAACTTTACCTTTTTGAAATACGCAGGTAAGCCATTTATTTTTGATTTTGAAGGGTCTGATATTCCACCTGTGAAGGCTTTTTTTGAAAGCTTTGGCGCAAAAAATCAACCTTACGCTGTCTATACCAGAACCAAGATTTCGCCGTTACTTTCAACCATACGTAGTTTAAAAGCATCTTTCAGATTCAATTCAAAGTCAAATTAGTGAGGAACTGAACTTCAGGTTTTGGAATTGCTCTCCAAAAACTACTTCATTTAATTTCTCATCTTGCGCACCCAATGCACAACGCCAACGTCAACATCGTGAAACAGCGTAAGCCATTTATTTGGACTTTTAGGTTATTGGGTTTTGCCTTATGTATGGTTTTGTTTGCAGCTTGTTTCAACACAAGAGAACCCGAACCGCCTTCCGGCCCTACCAACTGGACTCCGCCCACCGACACCAGAATTCTACTATCAAATTTTGCTTATGCATGTACTGCCATTGATTTAGTGAACTATAAAAGGTGTTTCAAAGAGGAAACATACCAATTCAGAGCCGACCCTACAGTGAGTGCAAACAACCAGGGCATATTCAATAATTGGAATTGGGACGATGAACAACAGTATCTCAACAATTTAAATATCAGGAAATCTCCTTCGACAAACATCAACGCATTAACCTTCACAAACGAACAAACGAACAACTTCACTGTTGATTCTTTGGAATACACAGCCAACTACAATTACACCATTGCCACGACTGATACTGGACTTGTTGCTACTACTTTCACAGGAATCGTTATATTTCGCATGATTAGGAACAGGTCAAACGAATGGCAAATTGTGCATTGGTCTGATAACCAAAGAGATAACCAACCATGCTGGTCAGATTTAAAGCTTTACTTCTTTACACGATAGTGCTGATTTCTGTGCTGGCCTGCAACCCGTTTGCACCAGGATTGGATGAAATTTCTATCGACAGAAATAAGCTTTTAGGTGACCGAAGCACATTAACCGGCTTTTTTAGCTGGTTTAGAAATGCTTACGAACTTCGGGATTCAACGCTTTACGGCCAGATTATCAGCAATGACTTTCGCTTTACGTTTCTCGATTTTTCAAAAAATGTTGAAACCTACTGGGATCGGGATGTTGAAATGAAAACCACCCATAACATGTTCCGAAATGTAAAGCAGGCAAGTTTGCAATGGAATAACTTTGTGTACGCCGATACCAGTTTGAGCGACACGGTTGCGAGTGTTGAGCGATATTTCAACATCACCATCATCCAAGACGATCAAAATATTTATCGGGGTACAGGTAGTGCACGTTTGCTGCTCAAACGAAAAGCGAAAGGCGAACCCTGGCGCATTGCTGCCTGGTACGATAGATCCGATTTTTAAACCATTATGAATGCATATATTGTTGGTGGACTGAGAAGCGCCGTAGGCAAAGCAGGAAAAGGAGGTTTCAAAAACACCAGACCCGACGACCTGGGCGCAGAAATTATTAAGCAATTGCTGGCCAAATTTCCTGGTATCAACACAGAGGAAATTGACGATTTAATAGTTGGGAATGCAGTACCAGAAGCCGAACAAGGCATGCAAATGGGCAGATGGATCAGCATTTTGGCTGGTTTGCCAAAATCGGTTGGCGGCATGGTAATCAACAGGTATTGTGGTTCAGGGTTGGAAGCTATAGCCATTGCTTCTGCAAAAATTCATGCTGGACAGGCAGATTGCATTTTGGCTGGGGGCACAGAAAGTATGTCGTTGGTGCCAACGGTTGGATTTAAAACAGCACTGAACTACAACATCAGTTCACAGCACCCGGAATACTACATGAACATGGGGCTCACTGCTGAAGAAGTGGCTAAACAATTTGGTATTTCCAGAGAACGGCAAGATGAATTTTCATTTAAATCACACCAAAAAGCCATTGCAGCTCAGGCAGAAGGCAAATTTGTAAACGAAATAGCACCTGTTGAGGTGCGGGAAACCTATCTGGATGAAAACATGAAAAGGAAAACACGCTCCTGGATTGTTTCGAACGATGAAGGGCCAAGATCTGACACCAATCTGGAAGCGTTGGGGAAATTGAAGCCTGTATTTGCTGCACAGGGCACTGTAACAGCAGGAAACAGCTCTCAGACTTCTGATGGTGCGGCCTTTGTTTTGGTGGTTTCAGAAGCTTTTACGAAAAGGCATAATCTGAAACCTATCGGAAAAATGTTAGGCTACACGGCTGTTGGTGTAGAACCTGCCATTATGGGTATTGGACCCGTGGCTGCTGTGCCAAAAGCACTGAAAATAGCAGGAATCTCTCTGCAACAAGTGAATTCCATAGAACTGAATGAAGCATTTGCATCTCAGTCTTTGGCAGTTATAGAGAAATTGAATCTGGATCCAGCACTTGTAAATCCGAATGGTGGAGCCATAGCTTTAGGCCACCCTCTCGGATGCTCTGGTGCTAAGCTTTCCATTCAGCTGCTGCATGAATTAGAAAGAATCAAAGGAAAATATGGCATAGTAACCGCTTGTGTGGGCGGAGGCCAGGGAGTTGCTGGAGTTTTTGAACGATTCTAAAACAAAACATGGCGCTAGCAGAACTTATTCTTACTTTTGAGCTCAATATTCAATCAGAAACAGTCACATTTTTGATAATCGCATGAAAACGACAAAAGTTAAAAAGGAACTAAGCCTTAAAATAATTGAAAGCCTTACGGCTACGCTGGCTGAAATTGACCCTAAGGCAGCTGTGAGTGTTGAAAAATCAACCATTAATGCGGCGAAAAAACTGGCTAAAAAGTTTGGTCAAAGCATCAAAAAGATTGAGAAAAAGGCAGCCAAAGTAGAAAGTAAATTAGCCAAGAAAAATAAAGCAAAAAAGAAAGGGAAAGCTACGGTTGAGCCTTTCTCCCCTGCAACAGCTGAGTAATTTATCTGCGCATTTCAAAGGCTCTTCCTGTTATGATACGCTGGAAGCCAAGTATTTGCTTATACTTTCTTATCGGTTTTACCAGCTTCCCGGAACTCGTTATCCTGATATTTTGAAGGGCACTTCATCAGAATTTTTTCTGCATGAAACACTTCTTTCTTCATCGAACCAATCACCACTACCTTTTCAGAACGCTCAAAATCCTGCGGCATAGGATTCAAGTAAACAACTTTTTGAATGAGTTGCTTGTCGTCTTTGAGTTGGAATTCAAAATAATTGGGGTCTAACTGCGGTTGATAGACCATGCCTTCTATGTTCCCAGATTCGCTTTTGAGCAGTTCTCCCACCACATGCACCTTTTTATCACTACCTTCCAGGGCGAGTTCTTTGGCTTGACTAAAATCGACGTATGTGCTGGCATCGCCACTCATGGAAACAATAACACCAATGGCTACTGCTATGACCACGACCCCTATTATGTGTGTAATCTTCATGATTGATTATCCGATTTTCTGTTTTTCATCTCTTTTTCGAGCCCATTAATTTTTTGATCTAATCGCACCAAATAGGCTATCAATACAGTCACAATGGTTGCCACAACAGCCACTACAACATAAATTTTACCATTCGCCCGAAAAGCATCAGCCATTTCAATGTTGGCTTGTAACAAAACATTCAATAAACCACTCTTCATTCCTATTCAATTAATCGGCTTGTTCAACAGCCCAATTCTCATAAGCTTGTTTCACTTTCTTGAACCTAAAAGCAGAATCCATAATCCAATATCCCAACATAGACCAGCCTATTACAGCTGGATAAAAGACAGAGCGCAAACGGTTGTCGAGGTCATAGGAGTTAAATCCTGGATTTCCTCCATTACCTGGATGCAAAGAATCTGTTAATCGAGGCAATATAAACAACAAAGGTATAAGCAGAAAAAATGCAAAAATGTTGAAAACTGCACTAATTCTAGCCTTTTGATCTGCATTGTCGAACGATCCACGCAACACAATATAGGCCAAATAAATAAGCATTCCTATGGCAGAACCGTTTTGTTTTGGATCTCCACTCCACCATGCTCCCCAGGTATATTGAGCCCAAATCATACCCGTAGCCAAACCCGCCAAGCCAAATAGTATCCCCACATTTACAGACTCTACAGCAAGCCAATCTGAATCCATGTTTCCTTTTCGCAGGTAGTTGATAGAATGCCACATGGAAAAGCCAAAGAGAAAAATCATTCCAAACCACATGGGCACATGAAAGTGAATATTCCGGATCGACTCGTTCAGTATTCCTAATCTGGGAACCTCAAACATAATGCCTCCCCAAACTGTGTATAGCAGTAAAAGCACACAAATCCATTTCCACCAATTCATTTTATACCCTTAATTATGCCGCCAAATATACGGAAATAGCAAGTAGCTGAGTGCAACTACAAGCACATTCAAGGCAATCAAAACACCAATTTCATCGAAACTTACCGAGCGGTCTAAGCCATCTATAGCAGCTTGTGAAACCTTGATAGACACCAGCAACAATGGCAACACAGTTGGAAAACTCAGGATAGCCATCAAGGTGCTGTTGCTACCAGAGCGTGCTGCAATGGACGACACCAATGTTAAAGTACCTGCAAAGCAGGCAGACGTAAGCATCAAATTGAGCATGTACAAACCCTGGTCTTCAACAGGATTGCCTAAAACCAATGAAAAAACAGGGTAGGCAAGAAGTGACAAACCCATGAGCAACAGGGCATTGTAGGCAATTTTGGATAAAATAATGGCCGATGGCGGTGCCAATTGCAAATAGTACAAATAACGGCCCTCAGGCTCTGTGGCGAAACTTTTAGAAACAGAATTGATGGAGTTGAACAACAGAATGATCCAGAAAAGGGCATTCCAAACTGGAGGAGAAAGCGAGACCCGTTTAACCTGAAAAACAAGGTAGCAAACAAAAATGGCTGCAAATAAATACAGGGCAATTCCCTGAAGGGCATACTTCTGTCTGAGTTCCAGCCGAACATCTTTCATGAAAAATGCTGCAAAATGCCTCCAAAACGAAACGGTTGAATTCACCGGACAAATGTATAAGAATTGAAAGGCTTACTGGCTTTGGCGTTTGAATTAAAAAGTAGTCATACTTCTAACCACGGTTTGACCTGCGGCCACATCTACCTCTATGCTTCGTTCGATTTGTTGCCCGGTGAGTTTATTGAAAGCTGAAAAGGTGAGGGTATGTTCGCCTGCGGGTACTTCTACTTTGGTCATATAAATTTCTTTGGGCAATGTTTGCCAGCCTCTTGTGTCTGCTTTTTCAGTGGCTACGTTGGCCACATTGACAATAAAACTGACCAATGAGGCCGCTACATCGGCAGTTTCTTTGCGGTTTTGCTGGCCTTTTGGGTTTCCAGAATTGGCTACTGCTGCTCTGGTGGCTTCTTTGGCTGCCATTCTCACGCCTTCTTTGATGGCCATTCGTGAAATTGCTTTTCCATATTCAAGCAAAATTCTGTCTTTCAGGCATTTGCGAGCCACATCTCCCAGGTCCTCAACTTTGTCATATTCTACAGGCTTACCGTTCAGATTCACTTTGGCAGCGGTGTAGTTTAACGCTCTATCTACATAGGTGGGCAATGCAACCGATATAACTTTCAGATTGTCAAAATTCCTGGGGTTGTAGTTTGAAGGATTGTCAATAAACAAGGGAAAGGTAAATCCAAGGTCTGTATTCACAAATTGAAATCCAGAAACCCCTCCTTTTTGTAAATACAGGTTGATGCGGTTTTCTTGTTTCACAGGCGATAAACCATTGTGCCAGATGAGTACCAAGGTGCCTCCATTTTTCGGCGATGCTTCAAACTGAATCCCAAACTTTTTGCTGTAAAAATCAAAATCCGAGGTAAAACCATTGAGCCAAGCAGTCTTCACAACACTTTTTTTCAAGGCTTCAGGTGTTTTGCTTTTGAAAAACTGTGCGTATTCTTCGTAGGCACCCACAGCTCTTTTGTAAAAAACGTGGGCATTGTTCACATCACCCGCGGCTTCGAAAGCAAGTCCGGCAGCATAGTTGAGCCAGGCATCTCTTCTAAAACTTTCATCGCCTCTGGCTTGCGATTCTACCATCAAACCCCTGAAATACAAACGTCTGGCTTCAATTTGGGCACTTTCCAAATCGCCTAATTTTAAGCAGTTGAGCAATTTGTAATAGTTGAGGTACAGCATTTCGTGCTTTTCGCCTTTGTACCAGGTATAATTTGGATTGGTAAGCAAGGCTAAAGCTTCCCCACTCAAATCAATGAGCTTGTTTTCCGAAAACTGATATCCTTTTTCAAGCACTTCATTGCTGGCTTCATATTTTCCTGAAATACTCTGAACGGTGCCCAAATTGGCATAATAGATAAGTTTGTCTTTGGCTCTTTTTCGGGGCTTATTATCTAATAAAATCTTTTCTGCTTCTTCAATTCTACCAGCCTCGAATGCCGCATTAAATGTATAGTGCTTTTCGTAATACGTTTGGCAGCTCGTAAACACCAGGCATAAAAAAACAGCCCCCATTTGCATAAGGGCTATTTTTGAAATGTGTCTCAAGTTAATCACCTGTTTTTGCATGAATTCATGCATTTAGTTTGTGATGTATTTTTTGATTTTTTTGTTACCAATCCAAACTATTTCATTGGTCTCCATATCGGCTAGCTGCAAATCTACCTGGTACACATTGAGTCGTTTTTTACCCTGAACATCAGGTGTATTGATCACAGTGCCAAACATCATGTAATCTGCACCTAATTCTTTGCCAAACTTCTTTTGCGTTTCTTCTGAAGCAAATTGTTGTTGATCTCCTCGCTCTTTTCTGATGGCCTCTCTCAGCACACTATTTTGAACTACCCGCACAAAACCAGTGTTAATCCATTCCCTTTGAACGTCGTTTATAAATGTTTCAACCTGAATGTATTCATCTGTTTTGTTTGAAATGATACCTACGATAACAACCGGCTGCTTGTTTTTCCGGGTCTGAAAATTGCTTCTCCAAGGCCTTGCTAGTGCATCTTTCACCATTTCTTCGGCCACAAGTTTCGAATCGGTATCGTTCCATTTGCCACTGAGGTCAACCACCTGGTCGGGGCTTAAGCGTGAAACTGTGTGCGATCTACATCCTTGAAGGAGCAAAACAGCAATACCGATAGCGGGGATCAAATGTTGGATTTTCATGTTATGGATTTTTTTTCGATTGAGACTGCCAAAATAGTGCCGAAGTTTTTAATGTGAGGTTTAATTTTCGATTAAAGGGTCGAAAACCAAATTAGTGGGCAAAATACTGTGGCAAAAGGGAAAGTTTGAGCAGTTTTGCAGCATGACCTTGTTGATTTGAAGTTGGGAAAAAAGTATGATTGTGTAATAGTAGGCTCAGGACCAAATGGCCTTTCTGCTGGCATTTATTTAGCACAAAATGGTTTTGAGGTATTGATTGTCGAAGCTGCTGACAGTGTGGGAGGCGGCATGCGCACTGCTGAACTCACTTTACCTGGATTTCAACACGATGTGTGCTCGGCAGTTCATCCTACAGGCTATTTGTCGCCTTATTTTCAACAACTGAAGTTGGAAAGTTTTGGTCTTGAATGGGTATTTCCGGAAATTTCTGTGGCGCATCCGCTTGACAATGAGGACGCTGTACTTTTGAGCAAATCGGTTATCGAAACGGCAGAAGGTTTAGGCATTGACAAAAACGTATACCAAAAACTGTTGACTCCTCTTGCCAAACATGCAGATTGGTTGCTTGAAGACAGTCTTAAACCATTGGGGATTCCGAAACATCCAATTTTTCTGGCTTTATTCGGTATGAAAGGGGCTTTGCCAGCCAATTTATTTGCAAACCACTTCTTTAAAGAAAAAAGAGCCAAAGCACTGTTTGCGGGTTGTGCTGCGCATAGTATTTTGCCGTTCGACAAGCTGTTTACCACTGCGCTTGGTTTGGTTTTTCTCACAACTGGACATGCTGTGAATTGGCCTGTGGCCAAAGGTGGAACACAAACCATTGCGCATGCTTTACGCAATTGTTTTACGGCAGCTGGCGGGGAAATAGAATTGAACAACAGAGTGTCTTCGCTGGCACAATTGCCCGAAAGCAAAGTTGTCATTTTTGATACTGACCCCTATCAAATGGCAGCGATAGTAGGAGAGGAGTTTCCTTCTGGTTATGCTAAACGGCTTCGTAAATTTAATTTTGGGCCAGGTGTTTTTAAAATTGACTACGCTTTGAATGCACCCATTCCCTGGAAAGACCCAAACTGTCTAAAAGCTTCCACTGTGCATGTGGGTGGAACCATTGAAGAAATTGCCAACACTGAAAAAGAAGCATGGGAAGGGAAATTGTCAGAAAAGCCATTCGTACTGGTGGCACAGCAAAGTCAATTTGACAACACAAGAAGTCCGGAAGGTCAGCATACTTGTTGGGCTTATTGCCATGTTCCAAATGGGTCTACTGTCGATATGAAGCATGTGATTGAAAACCAGATTGAACGGTTTGCACCTGGGTTTAAAGATACCATTCTGTCAAGGCACTGCATGAACACAGGCCAATTTTATGATTATAACCCCAACTATTTCGGTGGAGCTGTTACTGGTGGAGCCACAGATTTAACCCAATTGTTTACACGGCCAGTTGCGAGACTTGATCCTTACTCAACACCCAATCCAAACATTTTTATTTGTTCTGCTTCCACTCCGCCTGGTGGTGGCGTGCACGGCATGAATGGCTACCATGCAGCAAAAAGTGTGGGAAAAAGACTACGGAAGTTTAAATGCTAAAATCCTGTGGCTTAAAAAATGCCTTGGCTTAAGTAAATTGGTCTTTTGGAATAGTTTGGTATATTTGGCCGTCGTCTCGGTCCCCAAAAAACAATCCTGTATTGCATTGACTTGAACACACACAAACACACAAGCTTATGGTCAGGAAACTATTTACATTCACATTGCTCTCTTTTTACACATCTCTGACTTTTGCTCAGGAGGTTAAAGTTACGGGTATTTCACGCATAGCAGTGTATGCCACACTGGCCAAAGGAACACCTGTCAGTCAAATTTTTGATTTGCCAGATCTTATTACTCCCAAGGGTCTAAAGTTTGAAGTTCAAGGGAAAATAAAATTATTCAAAACGCAGCCTCCAAGGTCTATTGATACAATTTTAGACCTTACTGAATATTTTTTTTCACAATATCTGAAGCATAATTTGATAGACCAGGAGTTGCCAGGTGATTTCACCATTGATGTATCGAGTAAAAATAAATTACCAGGTTTACCAAATACGAAACCTCATTTGGTGATTGGCGACAAAGCGGAGGGCAAGGGAGGTTTTGATGAAGCGGTAGAAGTTGATTTCAACTGGTCGTTTTCAGTCATTGATGGAAAATGGTTTAAACCGACACTTTTCATCAGAGCCGAGCTTTACGAAAGTGGTGCCGCACCTGTTTGGAAAAAAGAAATCACTATCAATTCTACTGAAATTGACTACAAGGTGATGAAAGAGTTGTACAACATCAACATTGACCCGGCTAAAGGTTTCAGTAAAGATTACATTAAAAAAGGCGGAATTCCCGGCAATATGCTGGTCGACGCATACCACAAAGGGCTGGAAAAGCTTTTAAATTCCCCGGACTGATTACAAAAACTCAATGTAGTCAATATTAAGGACTACTTTTTTCTCTAAGGGATTAGTTGAATTTCTTTTAACCGATAGATAAAGTTTTTGCAGTCCAACTGCTTGAATTTTAGCCACATCGCTGGTTTTCCAGGTATTCCAATTTTCTGTGTTTTTGCAATTGATGCTGGAAAGTAATGTTCCCTGCAAACTATCTAGTCTCATCTCAAGTACTATTCCATCCATTTCGTTGGCATAGTTTATTCGCACACCTTTCAAACCTGTGAAATCGATGGCAGGGTAATAAGCAATTCCGCTGGGCGATTGAAATTGCAGGTATTCATTGTTCGATTTGTCTTTTACCCTTTTGCGGGTAGCTTTTTGGCAAACAACTTCATCTTCAGCTTCCATTTTTGGAGACTTCAAATAGTGTTCTTTTGAAGAAGTAATTGGAATTAATCCTTTCGCTCCTCGATCGGTGTAGATAGCCTCAAGTTTCAAGGTTTGTTTCGGCTCAAGTGCTTGCTTTAGCTCGATTTTTCCTTGATGTGGTAATTGAGTAATTTGGTCTTTGGCGGGCAGCGACAAGATGTAGCTCACCATTTGCGACGTGACGTCATACGACAGTTGCGGATGCGAACTCATGGCATGATCGCCCCAATTTCCGCCACCTCCTGCTATAATCTTTTTTGCCAATTGGTCTGCTGCTCCTTTCACACCTTTGTACCGTTCTGAAATTTGCCTGTAAGATGGACCTACAGACTTTTCTTCTAATTGGTGGCAAGCTTTGCAATCGCTGGTTCGAATGGCAACTAAACCGGTGTGTTCCTCGACTGTTTGATGACCCAGTGTAGCTTTTGCAGATTTTTGTGCCACACCATAAACCCGCTCCATGCTCACTTTTAAATTCGCCATGTTCAAGCCAAAAGGAGTTTTTTCATCTTCTTCATCTTTTACTTTTGCTGTGTAGAGCAATGGTTTGCCTGGCAGATAAAAAGTTTGGTTGCCTGAAAATTCAAAGGATAGGGTGGAAGGTGTGTTTCCAGCATAGACATTGATTTGAGCGGTCGATGCACTACCATGATTGTCGGTGGCAACTAAAATCACAGGATAGACTCCCGGTTTTGTAAAAGTGAAGCTCGAATTTTTACTTGTCGCATTTACCTCGCCAGGCGAAAATGCCCTCCATTCATAGGTTAATGAATCGCCAAAATCTGGATCAGAACTACCTTCTGCAGAAAATTGCACAGTAAAAGGCAAGGAACCATACATTACATTGGCTGTTGCTTTGGCTATTGGTGGTCGATTACTGCGCAAATATTCAATTTTAGATAGTCGGGCGTCCTTATTTGGTGCAAACCAATTTTCGCCATATTCAAGTGCATATATTTCCCCTTTTGAGCCAAATGCTAAATCAGTAAGTTTGCTGAACACTACATGATTCATCATTCTGTTCATGCGAATCAGTTTCCCATTATCGTCAACTAATACAGCAAATATCCAGCCTCGCATCCAGTCATAAGCAAGGAAATGACGATCGTAAAATGCTGGAATTTTCACCAATGAGCCTGGAAAATCCTGGGCATAAAGTGCTAAACCACCCATGGCACAGCGACCACCTTCATCTAACATGGGAAATTCTGTCGACCTTTTGTAGGGATACCACAATAAAGCAGGGTTAGGAACCAGATCTGGCTGTTGAAGCCCTGTGTTATTTGGGGAAGTGTTTTTCCAATTGCTGACTTGAATTTTGGGGCCTAAAATAGAATCCTTAAAGTCGAATTTTGTGTAAGGGAAATTGTTCCCAATAAAATATGGCCAACCAAAAAAGCCAGGCTTTACAGCCACATTTATTTCATCATAGCCTTTTGAGCCAAAGGTGCTGTCTTTGCCACTATCAGGTCCAACATCGCCCCAGTACACGAAATTACGCTTTGAGTCAACGGCAATTCTATACGGGTTTCGACAACCCATGACATAAATTTCAGGACGGGTTCCTTCCGTGCCAACTGGAAATAAATTTCCTTCTGGAATAGTGTAGGTGCCATCTGCCAAAGGTTTGATGCGCAAAATTTTCCCTCTCAAATCGTTAGTGCTAGCTGAAGACTTTTGTGCATCCCAGGCAGACCGACCTGGCCTTTCATCTACCGGATTGAAGCCTAAAGAAGCAAATGGGTTTGTGTTGTCGCCAACAGAAATCCAAAGATTGCCCGAGTCGTCGAAAGTGAGCGAGCCACCCGAATGACAACATTGTTCTCGTTGTGTCGGGATGGTAAACAAAATTTTCTCTGTCGATTTATCCAGGCTATCTCCTCTAAATGTAAATCTGGATACCCTTTGGATACTTTCTTCAATATCTGGCGAATAGAAAAGATACATCCAGCCATTGTTTTTAAAATCAGGGTCGAGTGTGATGCCTAACAATCCATCTTCGTATTTCATCCAAACTTGCAATCTCCCCACTTCAGACATGGTTTGCGTGGCTGGATTATACATTTTTAATGTACCTAATCGCTCTACCACAAAAACTCTTCCGTCTGGAGCAACTGCCAATTCCATGGGTTCATTTAGATTTTCTGCCAAATAAGTTTGTGTAAATCTGGTGTCATCTGGCGGCAATGGATTTGCACATTTTGAGTAATCAAGATCTGCATTTTCAGTCACAAACCGCAGACCCCCCAGTATGTGTTTCAGGAAATTTGGGTCATCGTAGCATTCATTGGTATGACCAAGAGCAGTGTAAAACGACTTACCACCATCGAATTCTTGCTTCCAACTGATGGGGTGAAATGCGCCCATGGTTCCTCCTTTATAGGTTTTTTCGTCCACCTTCAGGAGAAATTGAATATTTTTATCAAAAGTATCTGCCTTGAAATTGTACCATTCATCTTTGTGCAACCATGGTTTTGGCATGTGACGGGTCGATTCATCCTCTTGAACAACCTGTACATGTACATCTTGAATTTCAGGGTGGTTTGCAAAGTAGTTGCCAACTAGTTTGCCAAACCAAGGCCAATTGTGCTCGGTGTCCGAAGCAGAATGAATGCCTAAAAATCCTCCGCCTGCTTGTATATAGCGCTGAAAAACAAGCTGTTGGTATTCGTTTAGCACATCGCCAGTAGTGAGCAAAAATACAATGGCATCATATTCTTTAAGGCGATCTTCTGAAAAGTAACGGGCGTCGGAAGTGGTGTCGGTAAGAAAACCTTGCTCTTCAAAATAATTTTTGAGATTTTTCTGGGCAATAGGAATCGACTGGTGCTTGAAGCTAACTGCTTTTGAAAATAGCAGCACCTTAGATTGTCTTTTTTTACCCGTACACCCGCAAAACCCCAACACAAAAGATATGTATGCTGTCGCACACAAACGAAATACAAACATGGAGGACATTATAAAAGCTTGATTTTAATATTCTTAAACCAAACCTTGTCGCTGTGGTCTTGGAGGGCTATTTTGCCAACTGCTGCCTGAGCAAATTGCGGGTATTTATTGAATTTACTTTTACCAAACAGCTCATTCCATTCTGGTGTATTGATTTCAACTTCTAGTAGTTTTTCGCCATTGAGCCAATGCTCTACTTTTCCTTTGTTGACCACCAATTTGGCTCTGTTGTACTCGCCTACAGGTCGGGTTACATCTTTGGGTGGCGCAATTAAATCATAAAGCGACCCTGCGGTGTGTGTAATGATTTTATTATCAGCGTGTTTGGCATTATCTAAAACCTGTATTTCTGGTGCTGCATGCCAAATGGCTTTAACGTTTCCGCCTTCAACCACCTTGTAAAAAATACCGCTATTTCCTGCTTCGGCTATTTTCCAATCAATAAGCAATTCAAAGTTTTCAAAGTCTTTGTCGAATACGATGTCACCCCCTTTTTTGTCGCTTAAGTGGATCGCATTGTCGTTCACTACCCACTGGGAATTTAAAGTTTTGGCGTTGAAATTCCGCCATCCGTTCAAGCTTTTGCCATCGAAAAGCAATATGTATCCAGCCTTTTTTTCAGCTTTTGTAAGCTTGTTGTCTTTGGATTTTTGTGCCATGCCTATTTGATAAACGAATAAAGCAAGGATTAAGAATGTAGTGTATTTCACGGTGTTTTTGTGTTGAAAATGGTAGTATTTAAATCCCTAGAATTTGCCTGTTAGCAGATTCATCAGTGCCCGAACCAGCAAAATCATCGAAGGTTTTCTCAGTTACCCGAATAATATGATCTGAAACAAATGATGCACCTTCTTTGGCACCATCTTCTGGATGCTTTAAAGCACATTCCCATTCTACCACTGCCCATCCATCGAAATTGTATTGGGCCAATTTGGAAAAGATCTGTTTGAAATCGGTTTGTCCGTCACCCAAGCTTCTGAATCTTCCTGGCCGGTTCACCCAATCCTGATAGCCGCCATAAACGCCTGATCTTCCATTCGGATTGAACTCCGCATCCTTCACATGAAACATTTTGATGAAAGGATGGTAGATGTCTATAAACTCCAAATAATCAAGGCATTGCAATACAAAATGACTTGGATCATACAATATTTTTGCTCGATTATGATTGCCAGTCGCTTCCAGAAATCGCTCGAAAGTGATACCATCATGCAAATCTTCGCCAGGATGAAGTTCGTAACATAAGTCAACACCTTTTTCATCGAAATAATCGAGTACAGGAGTCCAGCGATTGGCCAATTCTTTAAAACCTAAATCAACCAAGCCAGCAGGTCGCTGTGGCCAAGGATATACCATTGGCCACAGTAAAGCACCTGAAAATGTGACATGTACATTAAGACCCAGATTTTTGCTGGCATCTGCAGCATACTTGAGTTGTTGTACCGCCCAGTCAGATTTAGCTTTGGGGTCTTTGTGCAGTTTGGGAGGTGCAAACGCATTGAATAAAGTGTGATAAGCAGGATGAACCGCTACCAATTGACCTTGCAAGTGCGTAGATAATTCTGTGATTTGAAGCCCGCATTCCTGCACTTTGCCCTTTATCTCATCGGCATAATCTTTACTTTGAGCAAGTAGTACAAGGTCTACACATCGGGTGTCCCAACTTGGTATTTGCACACCTTTGTAACCCAGAGAAGCCATGTATTTGCATACATTTTCAAGGTTGTTAAAAGGAGCTTTTTCGCCCATGAATTGGGCAAGAAATATACCCGGGCCTTTCATTGTCTTCATAACTTGGTGTTAACGCCAACAAATGTAAAAGGGCGAACGGTTAATTGAATGAAAATTCTTTTTCGGGGTTGTTCAAAGTAAATCCAAAAAAGGGAAGTATACTTTTTTATTCCTTTCTCTTTTTCAAACAAATCCTAAGGCTATTTAAAAAGAAATCCCGCTTGTGAGCGGGATTAAAGGCTAAATAACAAAGAAGCATCAGGCATATTGGTTCAACATGACTGGCATCACCAGCATGAGCAAATCTTCATTTTCCTTCATGGTTTTAGGAATGATGAGGCCAGCTTTGTTTGGCTCCGATAGCTCTAGGTCAATGAGGTTGGTATCGAGGTTTGCCAATATTTCAGAGAAGAATCGGGAGTTGAAACCAATTTCAAGCTGTTTTCCTTCATATTCACATGGCAGCGTTTCATTGGCCTCATTTGAGAAATCAAGGTCTTCGGCTGAAATGTGAAGTTGGTCATCACCAATTTTAAACCGAACTTGGTTGGTCACTTTGTTTGAATAGATGGAAATCCTTTTCAACGAATTCATCAAATCTTGGCGGCCGATGGTCATCACATTGATGTTGTTGAGCGGAATGGCATTTTCATAATCTGGGTACCGCTCGTCGAGCAACCTGCAAATCATTTGCATGTTGTTGAATTCGAAATGCGCATTGGTTTGGTTGAAATTCACTGTCACCACGGTGTCATCGTCTACCAGCATGCTTTTGAGCAGGCTCATGGCTTTTCTTGGCAGCAAGATAGCAGTTTCATTGGCCGAAGAAATATCCGTTCTGGTGTATCGCACCAATCTATGTCCATCGGTGGCTGCGAAAACGCCTTTGTCTGCTTTCAACTGAAAGTAAATACCACCCATGGCAGGGCGCATATCGTCGGTACTGGTGGCAAACAAGGTAAAGTTGATGGTTCGAAGCAACGCAGAAGAAGCAAATTCTATGGAAAAAGCATTGTTTACTTCCGGCATTTTAGGAAAGTCTACTGCATTTTCTCCTGAAAGCTTATAATATCCGTTATCACTCTGAATTTCAACTGCATAGGTGTCTTCATCTACAGTGATGGTTATGGGTTGTTCTGGCAAATTAGCCAGGGTTTCCAATAACTTTTTTGCAGGAACAGCCACCATGCCATTGCCATCTGCTTCAACATCAATGCTGGTTTTCACAGAAGACTGCATGTCGGATGCTGTAGCGGAAAGCACATTGTCGTACACATCGAATAATATGTTTTCAAGGATGGGCACCACGGGATTGGAAGCCACCACGCCACCGATATTTTTAAGGTTTTTGAGTAGCAATGACGAAGAAACTACAAACTTCATGTGCTGTTGATAATTGGTTTTAAACGCTGCGAAAGTAGAAACTTTTTTTCAAATCGAAGGGGCGAAAACAAGAACCTTGTTTGAAAGCAGGTAATCTGCTCATAACAATGATTTAAAAATCTTTGAAGGTGCTTTATTAAAGCACTGAAGCTTTTTCTAGATGGTATGGCTTGCCAGAAACGCAACAAACCGGCTTTTGGCCGGTCTGTTTGCTTTCATCGGGTTTTTGGAGGTGCTCTAGCTTACGATCTTCGCCAATGTACCAACTTCTTCAGCCAATTCAGGTATAAGGCAATGTATAAAAATGTGCTCATGATCCACAGAACCAGGATATTGAAGTAAACGGTGTTCCAGTTTTCGCCTAGAAAGGGCTTTGATGCTGAGAAGAAATGGGTTCTGAAATTGAATGGATTCGAACGCTCTTCCGGGATTTTAAAAATCGGAGAAGCTTTTTGAATGAGATTACCTTGATATTCTATAATTTTGGTTTGCTCATCTGTGTTTTTCACAAGCTTATCTACAGCCAAATTTCTTAAGCGCTCGCTCATGGCCAGGTAAGCCCGGCTTGCAGCAGGGTCTTTTGTTTTGGTTAGCACGTAATTATTTTCCATTTCGTGGCCTTTGTTGTTCATGTCCACATAATGCATAAACAATTTATCGAGATACCTTTCCAGGTTATCAGCCACCTGATTGTTAAAACTTTGCCTGTTTAGTTTGTTCAGTTCATCGAAGCGAATTCCAGAAACTTCTTTCATTTCTTTCTGCAATTCGTTATGCAAAACAAACAAGGCTTTTTCAACCATATCTTTGTCCTTTTTTAGGGTAGAGCCGATATTGAATTTGCAGAAATCAGCTTTTGACCGTAGTGTTGGAATGTAAAATATGCGTTTGTACTCTGCCTGGTGCTTGATCCTTTCAATTTCAAACAAGGGCTTTTGGTAAACATTGTCTTTAAACTGACCCACCATCAACGCTTCGTAGGCCCAACGGCTTGCCATCAATTCGCATATCAGCGGAACATCAGATTGGTTGCGCAGGTCAGGATTTATTTTGTCGAATTTAATCACGATCCCACCGAGAACGAGTTGAGGAATAAGCAAAATCGGAATGAGAATGTAAATGGTGATGGCAGAATTGAACGCCGATGAAATATTGAGGCCTAAAAGGTTAGCAAAACAGGACGCCGAAAACAGCACCAGCCAGTATTGAATTGTTAGCCCTTCCATGCCTAGCAAGTAATTGCTTACCAGAATGAAACTAGCTGTTTGAATGGCAGACAAGCCAAACAGTATCACCAATTTAGAAAACAGGTAACTGCCACGGCTTAAATGAAGGAAAGACTCTCGCTTCAAAATTTTGCGGTCATGAAAAATCTCTTCAGCGCTCACCGTTAAGCCAAAAAACAGACAAACGATAATGGCGATGAAAATGAAAGTCGGCAAATTGTCATTTCCCCCAAAAGTGTACACATGGTCTTCCAACTCGTTTTGAATGTGATACCGGTTGAAATAGGCCAATAAAAAACCAAGTAAAGGAGCCTGAAGTAAGTTGATGGCGAGATATTGCTTGTTGTTTACCTTCGACAAAAAATCTCTAGTAGTAAAGACCATCAATTGTTTCAAACGAGATGCTTTTTGAAATGTCTGGTTTAAACTTTTTTCTGATGGACTTACAGCATGCACTTTAATAAGTTCTCTAAACGACTTGTACCAATTCAAGGGTGCTACTTTTCGCTGTGTCGTGTACTGCCCAAACTCATTCACAGTTTTAGCTTCCACCACATCGAAGATTTGCTCAGGATTGATATTTCCGCATTCATGACAATGAGGTTGGTCTTTTCTTACCTGTTGGATCAGTGATTTAAAGTAATTGATCGACTCTTCAGGCACACCATAATAAATAGGATAGCCGCCTGTGTCCATAATCAACATTTTGTCGAACATTTTGAATATGTCGGACGAAGGCTGGTGAATAACAACAAACACCAATTTTCCTCTCAGAGTGAGATTCTTCAGCAGGTCCATGATGTTTACCGAATCCCGTGAAGAGAGGCCTGAAGTGGGTTCATCGACAAACAAAATCTGAGGAGCTCTCAGCAATTCCAAGCCAATATTGAGTCGTTTTCTCTCGCCACCGCTGATGGTTTTGTTCAAAGCATTTCCCACTTTGAGGTGTGCCGTGTCTGCCAAACCAAGTTCCGTAAGGGTTTTGAGTACCAAAGCCTCTAATTCCTGGTCGTTACAAGATCCAAAGCACAGTTTTGCAGCAAAGAACAGGTTTTGAAAAACAGTTAAATCTTCAATCAACAAATCGTCCTGAGGCACATAACCAATGGCACCCTCCAATTGCGGCCTATTTTGGTGAATATTTGCTCCATTGATCAGAATTCTCCCTTGAGTTGGTTTTAGGTTTCCATTTAATACTTCGAGTAAAGTTGATTTTCCAGAACCACTCGGCCCCATGATACCGATGAGTCGGCCTGAATATTCTGCCAAACTAAACTCATGCAGACCTGTTTTGCCATTTGGGAAAGTGTAGGAAACTTCTCTGGCTTCAAATGTGATGCGCTTGGGTTGCGCATTGTCGAGAAAGCGATTGAGAATGTCGTTTTGGTAAATGGGACTGAACTTTTTCCCTTTGATCGAACTGCCTGTTTGCAATGGGTAAATAATGCCTGGCAACATGTCTACACCGTTCAACTGCACGGGTTCTTCTCCGATATATTTAGCCAAAAGACCAACTTCGATCAACCTTATCACAGCAAGTTGCCCAGAAAATTGATTTTGAAATATTTGCTTTGTGTTGCTGCTTTCTGCAAATATATCTCCGCTCACAACCGCAAATCCATCTTGCTCAAAACGCTCAAAATTTTGAGTTACAGCCAAGGACTCGATCAACCTGTATTCTACTCTGGAAACATTGAACACATCGGCAACGCTTTCCAGAAACTCTCTTTCTAGCTTTCCAACTGTACCTTCGTTGAGCATGAGCTCGAACAACAGCACCAGCACTTGCACTTTTCTTGATTGCGTCAGTTCTTGGTTCACCTGATTGCAGATTACCAGCATTTTGGTGGAATCTTTCACAGTGAGGCCGGTTATTTCCAGCACATTACCTGAAACTTGATGATATTTTCCCAGAAAACCGTCGAAAATACCTAGGTAATGGCTTACCTTTTCATGGGTAAGTTGTTGATTTAAAAACGTTTCAACAATTTTCACCTCTTGAGAATCAACACCATTGAGTTTGCATGCCAGGGCAAACAAATGCATGAGCCTTTGGAGTAAACTTTCACTCATCTCTTCAAAAAATTCGTTCGAATGTGGTGGAAACTGTTTCTGCGGGCTTTGCAAATTCTACAATTCATAAGGCCTGCCGTTCCGCCTTGCCTTTGATAACCGATAAGCGTATCTGGCCAAAGCTCAAATATGCTTGTCAATGATTCTCAGACTTGCCAATTGGATTCCAATATCAGTGAAGCACCGCTTTTGTTTCCCTTTGACGAATACAAAAGTAAGGTGCCCCAAATGAGTAAGCAGTTCAATTCGATGAATTAATATCCTTATGTAGGTTCTGGCAGCGAATTTGCTTAATTGTAGCATAATTTTGGACATAAGTATTCTCATTTTCAGACACTTAATTCAATTTAATCATAAGCACAAAGAATTCTTTTGGATAGTAATGTATGGTGCCATTCGTGTATTTTATTTATTATATACAACTTCATATCATAGAAATGCCAGCAGGCGACTCCTTGTCATTCAATGGAAATCTCTCTTTCGGTCAGACTTTCCCGAAATAAGTCCATCAGTTTGCTTTTAGAGGCCAGACCTATGAAGGTCTTGTCGGGCTTCAAAACGGGAAGAAAGTTCTGACCACAAGAGTCAAATTTTTTCAATACTTCGTGAATATGTTCAAATTCGGTCAATGTGCTGGCTGAGTCGTGCATCAATTCTTTCACTTTCAAAGTGTGGTGCGATGCTGAGTCGAGCAGCAAACTTTTGAAATCGTTGAGGTCTACTACGCCAGTCAAAACAACTTTGTCGTTTACTATGGGGATCACTGTTTGGCCTGTTTCAGCAAAAATCTGCACCAAATCTGCCAAGGTTTTAGATTGATGGGCCGTTTTGATGTGAAGTTCCATGATGTCGGAAACAAAGATATTTTGAAGCAACATTTCTTCTTTGTTGTGAATTCTAAAGCCTTTTGAAGCCAATCTTTCAGTGTAAAGCGAATAGGGCGAAATAGCCTTCGACACAAAGTAGGCCGACGCAGAAACCACCATCAAAGGCACAAAAAGGGTGTAGCCACCTGTGAGTTCTGCAATGAGAAATATGGCGGTTAATGGTGCATGAACCACTCCGGCCAACACGCCAGCCATGCCAGCTGAAATAAAATTAACCAGATTCAATTCATAAACTCCGCTCATGCGCAACAGCAACACAAATGCCAAGCCCAGAAATGCTCCGCTAAATAGAGAAGGCGCAAAAATTCCGCCTCCGCCGCCCGCATGAATTGTGAGCCCAGTTGCCACCACTTTCAGCATCAGCAAACAAGGAATGAGCGCATACAACCAATAATCGTTCAGATATTCTAATGGAATGTTGCTTTCAGCCATCAACACATTCAGGTTTCCATTCAACAAGTAGGCCAGCGTGTCGTAACCTTCTCCATACAAGGGTGGAAAAATAAATATGAGTAAACCGAGCAATCCGCCGCCAACCAAAGCCCGAGTATATGTGTTTCCAAACCGATTTAAAAAGGTTTCAATTCTATAGTAAGTGCGTGAGAAATACACAGAAAAAATGCCAGCTAAAATACCAAGACCAATATAGAAAGGCAGCGCTACAACTTCCCAGGGCACGGTTTCCATGGTAAACATTTGTTTGCCGCCCAATTCTTTGGCTACAACAGCTCCAGCTGCTGCCGACAAAAGCAAAGGAATGAAAGTGGGCACACTAAAGTCAATCAACAAAACCTCCAGGGCAAACAACACCCCGCCAACCGGTGTGTTAAACATGGCTGCAATGCCGGCAGCGGCACCACAAGCCAACAACACTATTCTTTCTTTCTGGGTCAATAAGAAAACTTTGGCAATGTTAGATCCTATTGCAGAGCCAGTTACAGCCACAGGTGCTTCTAAGCCTACAGAACCACCAAACCCAACTGTGATCATGGCATTGATAAAAGGCCGGTAAATGTTACGCAGGTTCATGTTGCCTGAACGCTTGCTCACCGCATGGATGATCTGCGAAATACCTCTTGCTTTTTGACCCTTTCTGATTTTATCTACTATAAATACGGTAATTAAAATCCCGGTGATTGGGTAGAACAGGTTTAGTATAGGTAACTTTTCTTCATTTGAAATACCATGCAAAAAGGCGCCAATCTGATGAACCAGGTTTTTTAACAAAAAGGCTACAAACCCTACCACCAGCCCAACAAGAATGCTGGCTACAAATAAAAAGTTTCGACCTGCAAGTGCACCTGTTCGCCATTGATTGACGAGAATAATGAATCTTCGGATAAAGGTTCGAAATTGAAACAGGTTTTGCATGCCTCGGGCAAATGTATCATAAACTGGAATAGGTTTCCTTCAGCATGCTTTTTTTCAAAATATTATGGACTGCTACCTACTCTCTCAAGTATGCAATAGCCAGTCACAATCAATGGGCAATATTCCATTCCAAATTTGATTTGTCGGCGGGAAAGTCGACTTTTGCGGTTCGTATTTAAACACAAACATGTCAGAGGATACCATAAACGTACTGATTATTGGGTCAGGGCCTGCCGGCTATACTGCCGCCATCTATGCAGCCAGAGCAGCAATGAATCCGGTTTTGTACACCGGTATTCAGCCTGGGGGACAACTTACCATCACCACAGATGTAGAAAATTACCCTGGTTATCCCGATGGTATCATGGGGCCTGAAATGATGGAAGATTTTCGCAAACAAGCCGAACGATTCGGCACCGATATTCGCTTCGGAAACGTGACTGCGGTAGACTTTTCGCAGCATCCACACAAAATCGTGGTAGACGACAGCCAAACCATTTATGCACATTCCGTCATTATTTCTACCGGAGCCTCAGCCAAATGGCTGAACCTGCCTTCGGAGCAAAGATTGAATGGCAATGGTGTGAGTGCGTGTGCCGTTTGCGATGGGTTCTTTTTCAGAGGTCAGGATGTGGCAATCGTTGGTGCTGGCGACACAGCAGCAGAGGAAGCCAGTTATCTCGCCAAATTGTGCAAAAAAGTGTACATGATTGTGCGCAGAGACGAAATGCGGGCCAGCAAAATTATGCAGGAGCGGGTGTTAAACACGCCAAACATTGAAGTGTTATGGAACACCGAAACACTTGAAATTCTTGGAGATGACCATGTAATTGGCGCCCGTTTAAAAAACAATAAAACAGGGGAGGAGCATACTATAGAAGTAGGAGGTTTTTTTGTAGCCATTGGCCATCAACCCAATACCGACATATTCAAAGGCTACCTCGATATGGACGAAAACGGTTATATCATTACCAGAAAAGGCAGCACATATACCAATATTGAAGGTGTGTTTGCAAGTGGCGATGCCCAGGACCATATTTACAGACAAGCCGTAACAGCGGCAGGAAGTGGTTGCATGGCAGCCCTCGATGCAGAACGTTGGTTGGCAGCTAAAGGTATTCATTAATGATCGAAAAATTCAGGATATATCTCCTGTTGGCTGCGCTAACTTTTTGCTTTCAGGCAGAAGTATTGGCACAGAAAAGAAAGCCAAAGTCTAAGGCGAAAACTAGTCAGGGAACGAAAAAAAGGGGGAATGCGAAGGATAAAATGCGTATCAAAACGCCACGCATTAAGTACAAAAAAGGAAAAAGAGGCCGGGTTCGCTCAAATGAAAAGGGCCACTTTGAAGTCCCATCAGCTTTTGCCGGTCGATGGGTAGACACCATGGCTCGCCGAAATCCAAACTATTTTGTAGGGAATAGAAGGCTTGTTTCGGCCAGTGAAGACACATCCACTTTCAATGATGGCGAACAGTCAATTGTGGAAGTATCGGAAGAAATCGGAATGGATTCCGTTTGGGTAAAAACCACTGAGTATTATGCCGTTTGGGATGCATACCGGATAGACCCTTATCGCATTGATATTACTAAACTTACTGATAGCGTAATTGTGGAACTTTTTGATAGCTCCGATTCAAGAAACTGGAGTTTACCTTTAAAGAAAACCCAAATTACTTCTGAATTTGGCCCTCGCTGGTCGAGGTGGCATTACGGTACAGATTTAGATTTGAATACAGGAGATTCCGTTATTTCAGCTTTCGATGGGGTTGTGAGAATAACAGCTTACGATGGAGGTGGCTATGGAAATTATGTATTGGTTCGCCATTACAATGGCCTTGAGACATTGTATGGCCACTTAAAAGAATTTAATGCCCAGGTAGGTGACCCCGTGAAGGCAGGGGATTTGGTAGGTTTTGGGGGAAGCACAGGAAGAAGTACAGGCCCTCACTTACATTTTGAAATCAGATACCAGGGCTATCCCATCAATCCAATTGATGTGTACGACTTTCCCAGGCAAACCATCCGTTCGGCCAAATACGTGATCAATCCTGAAACATTTTACTACATCAATCGGGGTAGAATCCCCTCCACTTCAAGTGCTTTGGCTGGCCAAAGAATGAAGTCGAGAAAGTCTTATTTTCATGCTGTCAGGTCGGGCGATACATTGTACAGCATTGCCATCAAATACGGAGTTTCTATTAACAACCTCACAAAATTGAATAGGATTAGAAAGTCTTCGAATCTTAGGGCTGGTACCAAACTTAGAATCAGATGATGATGAATGCGAAAAGCAAGATTGTAAACATTGGACTTGTGCAATTGGAATGCAGTGCGAATCCAGCAGAGAACATGCAAAAAACGATTGAGGCTGTAACCAAAGCTGCCGAAAAAGGCGCTCAGGTTGTGGTGCTTCAAGAGCTGTTTCTGTCTTTGTATTTTTGCGATATAGAAGCTTATGAGAATTTTAATCTGGCAGAATCGATTCCCGGACCGTCCACTGAGATTCTAGGTCAACTGGCCAACAAGTTAGGTGTAGTTATAGTGGCCTCATTGTTTGAGAAAAGAACCGAAGGAATCTATCATAACACAACGGCTGTGCTTGATGCCAATGGAGAATACGTGGGCAAATACCGGAAAATGCATATTCCCGACGATCCTGGTTATTTCGAAAAGTTTTATTTCACACCTGGCGATCTGGGCTACAAGGTATTTGAAACCCGGTTTGGGAAAATTGGTGTGCTTATTTGCTGGGATCAGTGGTACCCTGAAGCTGCCCGCATCACTTCACTTATGGGTGCCGACTTTTTAGTTTATCCCACGGCGATAGGTTGGGCCTTGGATCAAGATGAGGAAACCAACGCCGATCAATATTCAGCGTGGCAAACCATTCAACGATCACATGCAGTGGCCAACGGTTTACATGTTATTTCTGTGAATCGGGTAGGAGTAGAGGGTGGCATGAAATTCTGGGGAGGAAGTTTTGTGGCCAACCCATTTGGTAAACTTCTTTTCAAAGCTGATCACGAGCATGAAACCGTTGAAGTAGTGCCCATTGATCTGAACAAAAATGCTTTCTACCGCACCCATTGGCCTTTTTTGCGGGATCGCCGCATAGAAACATACCATGAGCTTACCAAACGCTTTATCGACTAAGCCCTTTTGATGCTCACCTTTTCAGAATCCACCCTGCCGTTATTCAATATCCTTTCAGGGGTTTTGGCTGCATTTGTGTTTTCTGCCGTCGTTTTACTTTTCTACAACATATTCTTCTTTTTCAGGCTGTTGTTTTTCAACCAGGAAGGAAATGCGACCAATTCACTTTTGCCTGGGGTAAGTGTGATTGTTTGTGCCAGAAATGCGCTTGAACAACTCCAAAGTTTGATTCCAGTCATTCAAAATCAAGACTATCCTGATTTTGAATTAATCATCGTAGACGACCGAAGCGATGACCCCACTTACGACTTTTTGCTCGAAAGGAAAGCACAAGGCAAAGGGTTTAAGTTGGTTCGAATCAATTTTACGCCTGAGCATACCAATTCCAAAAAATACGCCCTCACCATGGGCATAAAATCTGCCAGTCACGAACTGTTGCTGTTTACAGACGCTGATTGCGTTCCTGTTTCTGACCAATGGATTAAGGAAATGGTATCGGAATTTGACCATGAGAAAGAAATTGTGTTGGCGTATGCTCCATACCAGCGCCTGCCTGGCTTGCTCAATCACCTCATTCGTTTCGACACGTTTTACACCGCTGTTCAATGTTTTTCATTTGCGTTGGCAGGCATGCCGTACATGGGTGTGGGTCGGAACCTGGCCTACAAACAGAGCCTGTTTTTCAAACTCAAAGGTTTTTACAAGCATGTAAACCTAACGGGCGGCGACGACGATCTGTTTGTGAACAGGGCAGCTAATCCTGAGAACACCGCCATCAGTCTCAAATTTGAAAGCCAAACCGTATCTGAGCCCAAAACGACCTGGAAAGCCTGGTACAAACAAAAGCTGCGACATTGGCACATTGGCAAATATTATAAATTCAGAGACAGATTTGTGTTGGGCCTTTTACACTTTTGTCGCATCATCAATTGGATTAGTTTTCTGCTCATTGTGGCCTGGATTCCTTTCAATTTCATAGCCATAGGCTTGTTTTTGGTAGAAAAAACCATCTGGCTTGTGGGGATGAACAAGATAAAAAATTCGCTCAATGAAAAGATAAGTTGGTGGAAAATGCCATTTTTGGACCTTATTCATACTATACTGTTTTTTGTCATTGGCCTTAAAGCCTATTTCAGCAGAAAAATAACATGGAGCTAAACCACAACCACCTTTCCATAAAAGGCCAACAAGACCTGGCACTGGTGGAACGTGCTCGAAAGGGGGATGAAAAAGCTTACGCTGAATTGCTGAAACGATACAAGAAATCGCTGTTTCACACCATGCTCAGAATGGTGCGCAATGCTGACGACGCAGAAGATTTAACCATTGAAGCCTTTGCCAAAGCCTTTCGGAATCTTGAAAAATATGACCCTAAATTTGGGTTCAACACCTGGCTGTTTAAAGTAGCCTCCAACCATGCCATCGACTTTTTGAGACGAAAAAAGATGCAAACCACCAGCATCGATGGAGCTTATTCAGACGAAGATGGGGAGCGAAAAATGGACATTGCGGATGAAAACATCAGCCCTATGGACGAGGTGATTAAGCTTCAGAAAACAGAAATCATGGAGGTGATTGTGTCAAAGCTTCCTGCCAGGTATCAATATGTGGTCAAACTGAAATATTACCAGGATTTGAGTGTGGAAGAAATCTCGAAGCTCACCGAGATGCCAACTGGCACCGTAAAAATCCAACTGATGCGGGCCAGAGATTTATTGCATCACTTGCTGAAAAACAAGCTGAAGGAGTTTTGATAAAATGCCTGTTAGAGCCCCTTCGATTTATTCGGCGTTCAAGCAATTTACTCATTATCATGACCTCCCTTAGCTTCTTTGGCTAACTGCTTTTCAAATTTATTGTGTATCGTAAGGATAAGAAGTCCGAACAAAATAGCAGAAACTATTAGTACCACATTTACAATACCATCCACAGAAAACGATATTCGTATTAATATTGTTGAAATAAGAAATCCTGAGTTGCGAATAACTTTATGAAACTCGTCGGTATGGAAAAAGGAGAACAATAATAATATCACATCTGCGATAATCAGAATATTAAAGAACTGCTCAAAGAAAATATTGTTAATGTTCTTGAAAGAAATTGCGTAGGCATCATTTGTCTGCAATATCCCTAAACTCCAGTTTATGAATGAATAGACTGCAATAATGAGTAGTATTGGAACTAAAGCAGTAGCTATCCACTTTTTTGCGGCTATAAATTTTGTCATACTTGAAGGATGATCCTTGAATCTATCAATATTTCTATATATTTTAGTTCGCTGAATGTGGAATAAGTAAATTAAGTAAAACAATAATACAGATGCTGCTATATCATAAGTAAACTGTAAATCATTCTTGATATTAAACCAATTCGATGAAAGTGACAAGTCTGAAAGATCCTTGAACAGCCGTCTGATGATGATTAGTGCAATGATTTCGTATTGTTTTGATATGTAAGTTGAAGTTGATTTTGGGAGGTAGAAAATTAAAAGGTACACCTCATAGACAAGTATAAATGAAAATGGAGTATAGATAGCAGCAATAGGATTTTTTAATAAATTTGATGGTTCACTAATGGAAATGATATCAAAATGTATTAATCCAATAAGGAGCAAGTGAATTATAAAACTTGTTAAAGCGATCCATAGAATTGCTTGTTCACTTCTTTCTTTAGTTCTGTTTGAAAGAAGTCTTTGATAGAGTGCCTCAAAAATTTTTGATAAGTTCATGTTGATTTACTTGGGCCACATATTGCAATGTTGCAGTAAGTTGTGATCGTATGATTACCAAGGCAGATTGCCACACCCCAATTCCCTCTTTAGGCGAGTAAGCTCCTTTATGCTTTACTACAAACCTTTTGATTTGGACAGAGTAAGCTATAGCATCGTGATAGCCACCGGGTTATAACAATAAAACGCAGAATTGGTTAGATTTATCTTTTCTGGTTGAGGTGCTAGGTATAATTTTGCGGTATGAAAAAGCCAGCCTCCGACACTCAGGAACTGTTCTCGCAATCGGTTCCACGTACCAGAAAGCTACCTTGAGTTTTTCGAGTTGTATAAAGTTCATAATAAGAAAGATTGCTGGGAGTTCGAACCCAGAACAATGGTTCACCTATGCATTGGCAAACATCCAGGAATATAAAATCAACCAAATAATGGAACTCCTTTCTACAAATTGTAAATTCAAGCTGATGTAAGGGAGGACGTAGTTTACCAAAGGCTTACATTTGGAGGAGGCTACTTTTTCCGAATCAATTTACCGTTGGTATATGGGCAAGAAGTAAAGGTAAGTAATTCTCCAACCGTATCGCTTCTCACAAACTAATTTTAGTGTTTAAGTTTATGATTATTAACTGGTTTGTGCGCCACCATGGCCGTCAACCTAAGCAAATTTAACATCCATAGGAAAAGAAACTGAGATCGATTTTAGGGCGACAAACTGCCGGTTTTTCAAAAATATTGAGCAGGTTTTTCTCTCCAAATACAATTCATGAAGCCGCCGTTGCATCTAAGTTCAAGCAGCGTAATAGGGGAAAAATTTCACCTGAATCATTTATTGATGCCCTTTTTCAATGCTATGGTGACCGTAAGGGTTTCTATACGCAATGTGCTTCTTGCCTAGGGCAACTTACTGGCAAACCTGTCAGCAAGCAAGCTATGAGCAAACGCTTAAATGCGAAAGCAGAGTCCATGCTGAAGCAGCTTTTCGACAAATCTATGCGCCTCCATAAGTTCTTTTCAAACATGGGAAAGGCGAATACAAACGCCTTTGCAGGCATTAGGGTGATGGATAGTACCGAGATTAATGTCGGCAAAAATGCTTCAGACAAATACCCTGGATATGGTGGTTTAGGTCGTGAGGGCATTGCTTCTATTCAATTTGAATATGACCTGCTCAGTGGAGAAACAACCCAATTATCAATTGGATCAAGCCTTGATTCTGATGTTAAAGAAGCCTTAAAATCATTGAATGATATAAAAAAAGGAACCCTCTTGCTGCGAGACATGGGCTATAACTCACTAGCTAATCTACTGGAATACAACAAACGAGGTCTGTATTACATCTCAAAAGTGAAGCCACAATGGAAGTTAACGGTCCTAATAGGCCAGGACTGGAAAGTTTTGGAACCAGCTTAACTTGAAACCCTCTTTAAAAATGCAAAATCAAATGAACTGGAACTCATTGTACAAATTGGGGATCAACACAAATTGCAAACACGGTTGGTGGTTTTTAAACTTTCAGAGCAACAAAAGCAGCAACGAATTGAGAGAAAGAGACGATACAATGGAGCCCGTCTCAACGATGCTCAGCAAGAAATGGCAAACTACAATATGTATATAATCAACTTAAAGTCAAGCGAATACTGCTCAGAACAGATTTATCACTTGTACAGGCTTAGGTGGCAGATTGAGCTGGTTTTTAAGGCCTGGAAAAGTGTGTTGAAGGTTGATCAATTCAATCCAATGGGAAGCTTGCAAACAACCTGTATTCTGTAAGTAAAGTTGTTATGGCTGCTTCTACATTGGCAAATCATCATAAACCTTGAAAGGGAAACAGGAAAGCCAATGATCTTCTATAAAGTATGCCAGATTAAACAGCTAACCAACCTCCACTTCACCATTAAAATGATTGGCGAAAAGAAAAAGGTAAATGCGTGGTTGAGAGGTATAAGTGCACATGCAGATTTATATAAAAAAGAGACCAGGAAAGGCACTGAAAATATTTTAAAAATAATCAATCAATTGAATTACAGGATATTGATGTTAAATTTATGCAACAAAAGTCGGACGCCCCAAGCGTTAAGAGGGCAAAAAAAGTGACTAAGGAAAAAAAAACTTGGCCACTTAGTTGGCCGTTACCCAGTGCTAAAAAAAATTTAGTTGACGGCTATGGTGGGATACGAACCATGGCCAGGTGTTGGCAGTATAAAGGTGGTTAAAGCATTTCTTTATACATCAGGCCACATTCCGAAGGCCATTCCGGAAACCAATCCGCTGGCTGTTTTTACCTTGGCCACGTCCTTCGGAGTGCGCCAGTTTTTCCAGTAGTTCGAAGCTGAGCTCCTGACCCATCGCCTCTTCAATAAAGGCTTTGTACGCCACATTACGCCACTGACCACCGCTTAGCTCGTGGGAGGCAGCAAGTCGGGCCAGCCATGCTTCGTTTACCTCCGGCAAGAGGCTGCGCAGAATTTCGAGCCGTGCTTTTTCACAAGGATTTTCGAATTCCAGCTTGAAGGTAAAACGGCGGTCGAAGGCATCGTCGAAATGCGAACGCAGGTTAGTGGTGGCGATGATGACGCCCTTCATCGATTCCATTTGCTCCAGCAGGATGGTCTGCATGGTGTTGAGCATCTGGTCTGTAGCCGAATTCACCTCCCTCCGCTTGCCCAGCAGACCGTCTGCTTCGTTAAGCAGGAGAATGGGCGTGAGCTTGCTGCTGCGTACCGCCTCCTCATAGTTCCTAAAAATGCCCCGAACATTCTTTTCGCTCTCACCAACATATTTGTCTTTAACCGAACTTAAGTCCACTTTCAGAATCTCCCTGCCTGTTTTACGGGCCAGCTGCATCGCCAGTTCGGTTTTACCTGTGCCGGAGCCACCTGAAAGAAGTACCGACAGGCAGGAAGGAAGGTTGCGTTTTTCCATTTTGCTGAAAAAGTGTTCAAGGGATTCTTTGCGCATCAGCTTTTCCAGTATGGCAATATCGCTTTCGTTTTCGCCTGAATAGAAGAGCTTTACCTCCTTGATTTTCCGGGGATGTAGCAGGGTAATATCTTTTCGGACACGGGGCGAAGCCGGAGAAATGGCCTGGTCTTCGAAGAAAAAGTGCTTTCCCTTTTCGGTGAGCCCGATGATGAGGCTGTCGGTATTATCCTGAATCAGCTCATCTTCGACGATTTCAACTAGGCCAGCTCTGTAGATTTCCAGCGACTCCACAAAACTCCTGCCCTCGTCTGTATCAAAGCAGGGCGCTTCGGGAAAAAGAACCTCATTTCCTGGCTGGAAAATCTGAAAGCGGTTGCCTTCAAAGAAATATTCGCAAAGGCAGAAAAGCAGTGTGAGTTTGTCGACTGCTTCATAGGCTTCCATCGCTTTCCAGAAGTCGAAGCTTTCCGAACGAACCTGTACAAAGTGGAAATAATTCATTGCCTCTTCCGTACCGACATCGGCACGGCTGATGTCTCGGAAGGTGCTTCTGATGTGCTTTGCCAGACTTTTCCAGCTGCTGATGTCCTGCTTCTTTGGAAGGAGGGCAGCATCATTGCGGCTTACAGCTTTGATAACCTGCTTGTTTAACATCATAATGGCTGCAGCATGGTAGCCATCGTTGTCGTAGTGCATGAAGTTGCGCTCCGTCAATTTATCCATGAATGGAATGATTTCCAGGCTTGAAAAAAGATTGAGGTCTAATCTTTTGGCGTAATCATCAAAATCAGGACGACGGTTTGTAAGGGAAAAATTCATGGCCGCATACATCACCAGGGCCTCTGCAGGGCTCACATTTAAAAAGGCTGCCACAGCATTTACCTCCAACGGAATCTTATCTTCCGGGCATTTGCCGTTGAAGATGTCGGCGGTGATGCTGCCATAGGTTCGGATGCGTTGCTCGATGAGGTCTAGCGCTTTTAAGGGGGTATCTACATCCTCGGGCAGAATGGTTTTTTGGCTTAGTTTTTGGATCTCCTCTTCGGAAATCCGGTTGGCTGATTTGCGGTTGTATTTGTTCATAAAGTTTTGAAGGATTGATGAAGGGTCGTTTCAGGATTGATCAGATAGTTTCACTATAAGGCCGGACATGGGATAGAAAATCATTTTATCCCGAAAAACGGAGGGGTCTTCCATATTGGCCATCAGCATTTTGCAGTAGGCATTGAGTTGGGTATGATAAATGCGTGCCGAATGTGTACCATTGCCGGTAATTTCTGTTTCCCCGCCTTGATAGCTTTTGTAGTCGATTAGAAATACACCGTTTTTTCCTTCGAGTACCAGGTCGGCAGTACCGGTCCAGACCTGTCCGTTTTCCATATATTCCAATGGGAGCTCACGGTGGAAGAGACAGTCTTCGCCTGCTATTTCGAGGCACCAGCTGAAGAAATCCAGATGAAGTTGTTTCAGTGCTTTGAGGTTTTCTTCTGTGATGGAAAACAGTCCTCCCGCCATCCTTTGGAAATCATCTATTCCCAGATGCTGAATGTCTTCCAGGTAAAAAACGGCATGCAGCAGGTTGCCGAGCAATTCGTCTTTACGGTCCTGAAAGCCGTTCCAGGCATTACCTTTCACCTCGTCAATTGAAATCCGTGACCTAAAGTTTTTCACCGTTTCAATGACTGCATTGGCAGCGCCGGCATTATCTGCCTTGCTGGGCTGGAGGAAATAGGGTCGGCCTAAGGCTGTTTCAACTATGTTTGGAGCGAAATAAGCCTGATTGGCCTGCGCCAGCGCTGCCGTTTCCGTTCCGGTCCTGGCTGCAGTAAACTCCGGAAAATTGCCAGAAACCCTTTCCGGAATAGTGAGAAAAAGCGAGGAAAAACCGGAATATTTCTGCCCTTTTTTCGAAGGTTTGAAATTGAGGTCAACCAGCAGATCCCTTGCGCGGGTGGTGGTGACATACATCAGTCGCAGGTGTTCTTCGCGGTTCCCATTGAACAGAGCATTTAATTCCTCCGTACTCAAATGCTGGGATGCATTTCCCGGAAACTGTGTTGTCTTGCCAAAGGGATTAAAGGCAAAACGGATGTATTTGTCACTGCCATTTTCTGCCGGACAAAAACAGGACTGGTAGAGCTCGTCGATTTTATCCAGATTCGTCAGTGTTCCGGGTTTGCCTACCGGAATAACGATCGGCCATTCCAGGCCTTTGGCCTTATGCATGGTGAGCACATTTACCGCATCGGCATCTCCGGCGGCAGCTGATTTCAACTCTTCTTTATTGATTTGCAGCCAGATGAGAAAATCATGCACGGTGGCTGGTTTTCCGGCCATGGCTGCTGATTCCTGAAATTTATCGCAAAGGCTGATGAAATGCTGAAGATTGCGGCGACGCTGAACCGGACCAACCCAGCCGGATACCCGGAAGGAAAGATCCATTTCGCATATCAGCCGGCGGGCAATTTCACCCACGCCAAGCACCTGGGATTGCCGGTAGCATTCCACAACGGCAGGATGGACGCCGTTCAGAAATATTCCTTCGAATGTATCTTCGAGAACTTCTTCACTTTCCTGATTATTTTTGGATTTGTCAGCAGGTCCCAGTTTATGCTGTTTCAGCAGGTAGGCACCGGTTTGCTCTCTGGAGATATTACCGAGCAGCAATTCTACATTGGTTCTTGCAAGCCTGTCCCAGGGCTTCTGAACCAGAAAGAAGAGATTGTGCATCAGCCGGAATTCGGGCTCATTAAAAAAATCGGCCCCTTGCTGTGAAACCGGAATTCCGTTTTCCTTCAGTGACTTAACAAACGCATGTACATGGGCATTATCACGGCACAAAATGGCAATGTCGGACGGGCGCACTGCACGCTTTTCAGTTCCTTTTTCTGCGCCAACGCGAATGTTGTTTTCCGGATTCAGGAGATGCTTTACCGCCAGCAGTATGCCGTCTTCGGGTGTTTCTGAATCTGCCTTTGTATCCAGCCTGAGCAAATGCGGTTCGGCTATCGATTGACGGGAAGCAAACAGCTGAATGAGGTCTTCCACCGAAATGTTGGCATGACTGTTCCCTCCAAAAGTTGCTTCCTTCCAGGCGATAAACTCAGCTGACTTTTCGTCGCCTTTAACCAGGTCTTTGTAGACGGTTAAGGGCTGATTTTGGGGAGCCAGTAATTCGGTGAACATCGTATTACTAAGGGAAACTAGTTCCGGCACCGAGCGGAATCCCGATTTCAGCATTCCAAAGCTCACCTCCAATTCAGCAAATGCCCCCTCTCCGCAGCTAAGTTGCTGCACAATCTGACGGATCAGGCCAGAATCGGTACCGCGGAAGCCATATATGGCCTGTTTAGGGTCACCAACCCAGTAATTATCCTCCGCCAGCAAAGCCAGTTCACGGAAAATCTCCACCTGAAGCGGGCTGCAATCCTGAAATTCATCCACCATGACCAGCCGGATATTGCTCCGTATTTCCTCCCTAACTTCTTCCAATGTCAGCAAGTCGCGGAAATACCGCTCCATATCGGAAAAGTCGATCAGGTTGTTGGTCTTTTTGAAGTCCTTATAATAATCGAGGCATGTATCAGCCAGCCTGAAAATCAGGCGGATGTATTCCTGGCAGTGGTTGAGAAAGTACTCATTAAGGGTCATCACTTCCAATAAATCCAGCAATTCATTCAAAAATGGAAGCAAATCCGGATTATCCTGAATCGCATTTTTACGATTACCATCATCCCCTTCAAACTCCTTCCACAGTTCATAAAAGTCATGGTAAGACCTGGCTTTAAACCTTCTTATAAGTGCACTTTTTCTAACCAGAGAACCTTTGGTTGAATGGTGAATTTTCCCCTTCGTTTCGACCCCGGCCAGTTGACTTAATTCCAAAGCCACTTTTTCCAGCAATTCCTTTTCTATTCCCAGATTACCCAATTCAGGATTCTCCCGGAATTCAGGCAAATTTCCTTCCATCCGATACAACCTTTCCAACCAGTTCAGGCTTTCCTTTTGACTCAGACTTTTTTCCGACAAATCATCTATCCCATTTGCCAGGGCAAGTTCAATCAGTTTTGCCAGCTGCTCCCTCCAGGCAAACGGGTGATAAGTCCCGAAGCCTTTTTTGGTAAACAGGTTGAGCATGCGGTTCAGCTCACCCAAACGATTGGTGATAAGGGGGTCCAATGGCATCTCTTCCAGCATTCGCCGGATAAAGGCATCCCCGCTTTCTTCTTCCATCACCTGGGGATCCGGTGAGATTCCCAGGCGGAACCAATGTCGTTTAATCAGGGAAAGTCCAAGGCTGTGAATGGTGTTGATTTCAGAAGATCGAAGAGCCATCAGCAGTTCTGCACTGCCGCCCTCTGCAGCCACTGCCTGCTGTACCCGGTCGCGGATTTCAGTAGCCGCTGCCTTCGTAAAGGTGCTGACCAGAATTTGCTCCGGAAGCAATTGCCTCTCCCCAGCCATCAACAGCCGGGCCAGCCGGGTTGTAAGAAAGTGGGTCTTTCCGGAACCTGCTCCGGCAAAAACAAAGTGTAATTTATTCTTCATCTTCCTCATTGTTATCCGTTTTATTATCCGTTGGTCCTTCCAGTAATACCGCAATTCGATTACTGAAGCTGGCGTGTTTTTTAGAATCTGTATTGTTCAGCGTAATCAATCTTCCATTCTGAGCCTTTCCGTATTCAAGCTTGGAAACTGAAAACTTATCCCCGGTCTCCATACGGCCCCCCTTGAATTCATTCAGTCTGAACCGCACCGATTCCCATAGCTTTTGCTGCACATTGATGGCCCTTTCCTGGTTGAAAACCGCCTCAGGATCTGCAATGGACATGCCAAAAGGAAGCTGTAATTGCTGAGGGTCAGCACCTACCAGCACCATATCCGGAAGCAGCAGGTATGACAGATTGCGAGCCTCAGGCACAAAGCGGGCATAAACCGCAAGCTGAACGGCATCATTATTGGCAACCCATTTCTCAAATTTCTCCTGACTGCTGCTCCACTTCAGGTCCAGCACAAGTACATCTTTGAGGTTTGCTTCGCCATCGGCTTTAGCCAATATCATATCGATTTTCCCATTCAGCTTTGCCACCGGAAATTCATCGCTCATTTCACAGCAAAAAGAATTTTCAATGCCTATCCGGTTAAATCCGTTTTTCTCTATAAAGCCGCAAAGGCATTTCATGGCCTGAAGGGCATCTTTACAAAATTTTCTGTGCTCCAGCCTGTATTTGGGAAGAAGCAGGACACTGCCTTTTTCCAGAATGGATTGCTTCACTAAATCCTTCCAGCGGTCTTCTGCTTCGGGATTGTATGGCAGCAGGTTCAGCCCTTCTTTTCTTTCATGGTTTGCAGCAAATACCAGTTCAGCAAATCGGTGGAAGGCATTGCCCTCTGCGAGTTTGGTATTGCTGAAATCATCCGGATTGTCCGCATGGAATCCGCTGAGTTTGCCCAGTAGCCATTCCATCGGGAACTGAATGAGTTTGTCCAGACTGGTAGGACTTTCTTTGGTATTCAGCCTCCAATTACCGGCGGCTGTTTCTGAGATATGAGCATCCAGCCACTCGTCAAATTCCTTCAGTGGAAAATATGGCTCTCTTCTGAAATAGGGCATATTATCCAGTGAAAAATCAGAAAAGAGCGTAAGCGGCAAAACATCATTTCCGGTAATTTCCACATATTCTTCTTTTATACCCAGGGGCCGGACTTTTTTCAGACCTTTCAGTTTCTGCAATTCGGGATAAAGGGCATGGGTGCCATTTTCCTTAACGAGGTTTCGGGGCATAATCAGGCAGCAGCGCTCAGTGGCCATTGCAATTGCCCGCACGCAGTGATGCCACTCCCTTTTCCGCGAGATGGCCGGTGTCTCCGGAATATAGGCATCGCCATATAAATTGCTTAAAAAAGCATGAACAGCAGGGCTCAGTTCCTGATAAACCGATGAAGGCATATTTCCGCCTGCAAATCCAGCCCAGTAAAGCGTTTGTACTTCACCCAGCAAAGCACCCGGATTCTGAAATACATCGGGAGAATCCACTTCTTTCTCTCCGCTTTTTATTTCCATAGCCACCAGCAATCGCCTGGCTGCCTTTTCAAAGCGGACAAGTGAGATATCTTCTGAATTCCATGATTTCAGGAATTCCACCATACGCACTGCAGCTTCCCGGATCGCAGCATACAGAGCGATGGTATCCGGCATTTTATTCCTGTTTTCGGCCCAGCGGATTACACGCTCATACTGTTGCACCAGTTCAGCTACCGGCACCTCTGCCCGTTCGCCGTAATTATTCTGGTAGGGCAGAAAAGAAAGAATATCTTCTTTACTAAAACCGTTCCAGGTATCCCTTCCTGCTTTGGCCTCATCCTGAAACCATGCATCGATGATGGCATCCCAGGATTGGCCAAAATTTTCCGGTCCTTCCAGTTGCCATACAAGTTTCCGCGCCAGCGATCTGGGAACCGGACATGGGGTATTGATGAGGAAGCTGGTTAGGTTGTCCTTCCAGACAGGACAGAAAACCAGTTTTCCTACACAACGCAGAAACTGGGTTCCGGCCGGGAAGCCTACCGTTAAACCAAAAGCAGCAGTATGGCCCTGCCTTTTCAACATGGCCTTCAGAAATTCATCATGCCGGGCAATAACCACTGCCGGAGTTTGGGAATTCAGTGCGCGGGCGAGAATCGCTTCTTCGCTGGAAAAACCCTGAAAATCAACTATTTTAATTGAATTGTCAGTTTCTAAAAGTGGCTCTTCGGGAGCAGGAAGCGTCCCATTCAGAAGAAAGTCCTGCACACGGTACAGATTCGATTCCACATTTTTCGCAGAAGGCACCGACCGTCTGTACTCAATTGGCAAATCCAGGTCTGCAAGGATATTTAATACCTTCCGATAGGCCGGACAAAGGGTATCCTCCGGATCATGGCAAATCAGTTTTTGCTTTTTCAGGGAAACAGGCAATCGGAATCCCGGTCTTGAAATCACCGAAATCAGTTCCTTCCAACGATCCGATTCTCCACGGCAAGACGGATTTTCCCTCCTGAAATGGACATCAATCCGTTTCAGTGCTCGCAAAACTACCGGCGCATCTCCATCCAGCAAATTGCCTGGCTCCCAGCCGGATAAAACCAGAAAATCACTCCAGCGCAGTAATTTTTCGGCAACGGCAAGACCATCGTTGTCAAATGCATCCCGGAAATCAGCGAATTCTGCTGTCCCGCTAATTTCCTGACAGGTACGCCACCAGCTAAGCAAGCGGCTAAACTTTTCCTGGGCATGGCATGGCATTCCCAACTCCAGTTCCAGAAATCCCAGCAGTCCGTCAAAATTGAAAAAACGAAGACCGCAACGGGAAGCAAACCCCGTTTTATAATCCCACACCGGCTTTCCTTCGAAAGCGGCAGCCAGGTGTATTTCATTTTGTATTCTGAGCATTTCCGTCTGTTGGTTTAGGGTTCTTTTTTTCCTTCTTCGATTCTTCCTGAATCTTATCTACCGAGCCAAACAGGGATCGCAGGGATTTGCGCAGCTCATTGAGTTCGTTTTTGTTTTCCTTCTTTTTCATGGCAATTAATTCGGGTGTTTTTCGTGGTAAAAAACCGGTATGCGCATGGCCGATGGCGGACCTAAAAGGACTACCAACTCAAATAAGGTCAAGGCAGCGAACCAGATTTCCCGACGGCGCCGGACTTCTTCTTGTTCGTTATGGGATTGATTTTTCATGTTTTTGGATCAATAAATTGGTGAATGGTTTTTCTCATAATTTCCATGCGTTTTTGTTCAATGATGCGGCAGTCGTGGACCTTCATATCTTTTAACCAGCGGTTCCAGTTGGTTCTCAGGATATCGAAGTCATGGCGTTTGCCGGATTCCCTTTCTTTTATTTCACGGACCCGTTTACATGTTCTCTTCATTGTCTTATAAAAAGAATCAAGCTACCATACTCTCGTAATGGGTCAGAAGCACTTTCGGTTTTCTATGGATTTTCCGGTAAGGATTATCCGAACGGTAGGCGGTAATGAGCGTGGCATCGTCTTCAGCCAGAACCACCACCGTATGGCGAAGGCGCTCCCATTCATGGCGAAACGCCTTAGGAAGCTGTCGTTTTCCCAGTACATGAAACAACATACCCTGACGGCGGTATACCCGCCCAAACTCAAGCGTGAGGGCAATTGCATCTGCCTGAATTCCTCTTTGTGAAACCCGCTGCATACAATGTCGACTCAGGTGATATCGGCGTTTTTCATAGTGATTATCAACAGGATCCATAATTTCCCAGCTGAGCAACCGGGTTTCCGGGTTATTCTTTACGGTAGCCACAGAGGCTTGTGCGGTGTTGGTTTTTTTCATGCGGGTAGTGTTCTCCTTAATTTGATGATGCAAGGTTTCATTTTGTTTTCAATGGCGATTTTTTCACATACGGATATGCCGTATTTGACCAAGAGTTTTTCCAGAAATAATTTTTGTCTTTTGGCATGTTCTTATGTTTTATTTGTCAATTTTCCTTGTGTATCAAAATGGAATGGATTCCCAACAAATGGTTGCAAGGTTTTTGGTATGTCCGCTTTCAGACGGGGAAAATGTTAAGTTCCTCCAGCGAATCCGGGAGACTGAAACTGAACTCAATAGAGTCAATCAGACCATCACGGCTAAGAAAAATGCCAAGAAAGCGCCTGGTTCCGCCCCGTACATTCTGACGAATGAGAAGGCATGCCTGTGATTTGCCTTTTAAACTAACTTTTGCCAGCTCTGCATTGAGGGAGGTGAGACCGGCTTCCATGGAAATGCTAAGTGTAAGAAGCCAAATTCGGAAGAAAGCCAGAATGGCTTGCTTTCCTTCAATACGGCAGTTTGCACCACTATGAATCAATACAGCATTTTCTGCGAGCAGGCTCTCCAGAATGCCGGCATCCAGGCGGTTTAGTGCCAACGCAAGGCAGGTGGAGGTAAATAGGTCGCATGTGTACATATTTCTTTTGCAGGGTCGCTTTTGTGCGAATCCCTTGCAAAAGTCAACCCGATGTATTAGAGTTTAAAATTCTCTGCTAGCTTGATTTTTTCAGGTTAAGCTTAACCTTCACCTGCTTTAACCTGCCCGAAATTTTAATCTACAAAATGATGCCGCCAAATTTTATTCTATAAATCCCACTTGCAGATTTAGCGATTTTAAGCATTTCATGAAGAGCGGGACTAAGGCCCGGATTTAATTTAACAGCATCATCGAACTTTTCCTTAATTTTTTTATTAATTCTGCACCTGTATTGTGAGAACATATTATGCTTATTTCCTAAATCAGAAATAGCCTTGACATTATCGGGATTGTCGTAGGCTTTTCTGAAAAAAAGGAATACCTGATTTGTTTCCTCCGTTAGGTGATATCTGGCAACACCACCCGGTGTGTTTCTGAATTCGAGAATGCATCGATACATAGCAAATTCCAAAGGAGGAAGCTCAAAATTAAAAATACACTCATCGCCATAAACTGCATTTACTTGCCTTTGATTTGAGTTTATCTCGAGGATAAAATCGGCCGGATTTGGTTGTTGAATGGCTTCTTCTATCCGTGCTACAAATTTTTCCCTTACCAGTAACATCACCTTGTGGGCAAAAGGAAAAAACTCGTTTGCCTCTTTAATTTCTTTGATTTTGTCAAAACAGGTTTCACAAATGTCCGCGGTGCGAATCTTTAGTATCACATCCCTTTTGTCTCCACAAAAGTCGTTCAGACAGCCTTTGCTTTTCGCATGTATATAGCGGAAGTTTTCTTCTTTTTCATAATCAAGGTCCATTAAAACCTGCATGCAATTTTCAACCACCTGATAGGCAATGGCAAAGTGAACTTTCGGTTCAGGTAAGTAGAAATCCCAATCTTTGGTACAAATGAAGATATTCCGCTTTGAGGTAGGCAGCTGAAAAGCACTGAACCAATTCATGATATTCGGAATGCCTGTTAACAAAATCACGATATCATTTTTCTCAATTTTTACGCTGGAAAATTCACGCAAACCTTCGCACTTGCGAAAAAAGTCATCAAATTTGGGTCTTCTTCTCTCATTACCGGATTCTTCCGGAATCATCTGAATGGCATTTTCGGAAATTCCTACTATGGTAAAACCTGACACTCCTTTCAAAAATTCAACAACTTTTTTGAATATGCTCTCATCAACATCAGCACTTCTTGTGAGGATAATTTTCATAAAATCAGACTTTATATAAAATGCAACAATTACTTTGGCTGCCTTGCCATCCAGCCCATTCCAGGAGGCAGCTTTTTAATATGGTCAATCGTTTTTCCATCGGATAGCTTGATCAGACCCTTGTCAAGTTGGGCATCCAGTTCCGCACTGAACTGATTTGCATCCCTTTCCGAAAAAACCAAAAAATGAATCTCCTTTATTGTCCTTGCAATCTGAAGAAAACGAAGGGTTTCATCCAGAAGGGCAGGTATTACCTCTGCCTTATCAAAACCCTGATTACCGGTACCAAGCAGCGGGATGGCGATCGATTTTGGTTGCTTTCCACGGGTTTCCAGAATACTTAAAAAGGAGAAAAGGTTGTGCAGCGCTTCATGAAATGTAAAAACCCGGCCTATCACCTCCAGACAAATCAGCTGCGAAATTTCTTTTATACCGGTTGGCTGTGAAAGCCAGATGCCCAAATTCTCCCGAAAATCGACTTCCGGATTCCGGCTCAGTTCCCTTACATTCAAGCCTCTATTGTAAAGACTTTCCATAACCGTTCCGGGTTTCGGATGATAAGAACACCGAAAGGCCGATACCGCCAACAGATCAACCGGAAAATCCAGCCGTGTAATGTCGCCCAGATGCAATTCCAGTTTTTTTCCGGATGAAATATGCTCAGGAGTTTCTGCCCTGAACATGGACTTATTCAACTTAAATCGTATTCCATGGCTTTCCTGAGGCAGGCCTTTCTCCAGTGGAGAAAAAGAGGGAAGAGATCGTTCATCAATATCGTAGGCACGATTTTCTGCCTCCTGTAAAAAAGATAAATAATCTGGTTCCCGGTCGACCAACCGGATGGAATTCAACTTCATAACTTAAAACACTACTATCACCGATCTGAGTTTAAATTTCATTTACATCATGAAGAACATTCCGGGAGACAAGAAAGCCCTCAAATGAAAAATATGATTATTCTTGCCATGGATTGACAAATATTAATTTTTAGAATCAATTTTAAAAGATGGGCTTATTTGGAACGGCTCATTTTATAAAAAAATAATTGCGATATGCCCCAATCCCTCACCAATAACCGCATCCGCCGCCTGTTTAACCTGCACAAATTGTTGCGGGATATGAATCCCCACAGTGCGACCGAACTCGCCGAGGAGCTTTCCAAAAATGATGCAAGCATCAATGAGCGCATAGTAAAAGATGATATTGCTTTTTTGAGGGAACTGGGAGCAGATATTCCCCTTGCCAACAAGCACAGTGGCTTTAAGTACAAAAAACCATTTTCCTTTGTTTCCGCTGCCGACGGGATTGACTTTGAGGATGGAGAAGACATTTTTTCCCATCTGGAACAGCTTTACAACCGCTTTCCCAGATTGGAAGCCCTGAAAATCGATCAGCTCTTTTTTTCGGTATTCCGTGAACTCAGGCCAAAAGAGAAAAAACTACTTTCGCAGGTTCAGTTTCATGAGGTGGAATACAGCGGTTTTCACCTGATTGGCGATTTTTACAGGTACATCAAGCAGGCAAAACCCATTTTCGTAAACTATCAGCCATTTGGCCTTACTGAAAGAAATATCTTGTTTATTCCGCAGTTGCTTCGGGAGTATAACCACCGCTGGTTTGTAATCGGCACTTCCCAAATGCGTGAAAATCCGGAGATTTTTGCGCTGGATCGGGTGATCAGCATTAAGCCTGCCTTTTCGACCCATTTCCCTAAAAAACCGATTCCAAACCTTTCCAGACTGTACAAAGATATTTTAGGTGTAAGTCTTGAGGGCGAAGGACCTTACGAGATTCTTCTGAGGATTTCCAAACCGAGGGCCGAGTATATCCGTACTAAAAAGTGGCACCACAGCCAGAGGGTTCTGGAAAATAAAGAAACCAGCATCCTCTTTTCTTGGTATTTGTGGCCAAATCGTGAACTTAAGACGAAAATCATGGAGTTTCTTCCTTACATTAAGGAAGTCCAACCGCCTTTCTTACGGGAATGGCTTACCGAAACATTGAAAGAATCATTGGACCTATTGAAAGGTAAATAAAATCTCAAAGACAAAGAGAGAGGCTGTTTCTTTAGGCTGCTGTATAGAAAGCCAAGGTCGAAATCTGCCAGAGTGTATGTCTGGATTGGGTTCGGTTTTCGGATGCCTGCAAATGGCCTTCTCAGAAAATAGTATTGACGACCCCGATTGTCGTAGATAATGCAACTCAAATGCCTAAAAATCAATGCTATGGTGTTTTTAAGGGAGCGCATAATTGATAACCATTAACTTCATTTTTTGATTTTAGCATCCAAAAAATAGCATTTAAGCCATGAATTCGCCCAAGGAAAATAGATTTAACTTACGAAGGTCTATGGATGCACACCCATTGGACTGGGCATAGTCAACCGAAAGAAAGGTCTCCGGGTTTCCCTCGAAAACTTTGGAAGTACAGGCGACATAGACATTATTCCGCTGTATGCTTTGGGCATTAAAATAAGAGTCTTGCAAAGCTGATCCCGATTATAACCTTCTGTTTTTGAAACACAAAAAGCTGTAGCTCTTCGGCTTTGAGGCGGGGGCAATACCGAAAAAAGGTGGCACCTGAATTTAGTACTTAGCCCAAACGTTCAGTTCCGTTTCAGCGCCTCAAGATGCGGCTTAAGACCAGATTTGTCAACACTTTTTCAAGGGAAATTTTCCTGTTTTTTACATTTTTTCAAACGAAAAAATGCTACACTTGACACTTTTTATGGGGGAATATTCATCCCTTGTCAAACATCTGTACTTGAAAAATGTAACGTCCCTTTGTATGCAGGGTTTCTGGTTTGATTGGATGCCTAATGAGATGAGAGGCAAAACTTACCCCTAAACTAACTGCCTATTATTAAGCACAAGAGCTTCTTCTATTCAGGACCATTAACTAAAATATTCCTTTCCGCATTTTTTGCAAATGATGCGTATTCATCCTGCGCAAACCAACTAATGTTTCATCAGAAATCATCGATCATCATCATCCACATCCCAATCGACAGACTCTGGCTCCGGAAAATCCTTCCATTCCCATTCCAGCGATTCCGGAATTTCCCTTTTTATGAGGTGCTTCACTTCATCAAGACCAAATGCCCTCCAGGTAGCCAGCAAATTTATACCCATGCCATCAATCCCAAGACCTTCGTACCGGTCAATATCCAGATCCCAGCGGGGATCAATGTGAAGGGTATTGAGATCGTGGGCAAGTCCATTGTTTACGCCCCATACCAAATGGGCAAGGTCTTTGACAAATCTCCAATCATCTTCTAATTCCGCCTCCGGAAGGTTTTCCTGATAGTACTTTCCCATGCAATGTCGCATAAAAGCATCTTTTACTTCCGGTGCCAGTGCCTCCCAGTTAAGGCTTGCCGGCAGGCCCCGGTTCACAGAGGCAACCTTTTCCTGAAGAGCAGCGAGTTCCGAGCCGCATTCAATTCCAAAGCAGCGGAACGCCTCATCGTTTGCCAGAGCAGTTTATTCTTGCTTTGGCCTTTGTAGATGGCAAGCGGGTGGATCTGCATGATGTACAAAATGCCTTCCGCTTTGAACCTGATTTTGGAGTAACATCCATCAATTTTAATGTGAAAGACTTATTGACCAAAACGGTTCACCGCAGAACCATTACACTTGAATAGCGAAATAGATTTTTTGCGTAAAGTACCGAATAGTGGTACCTTTCGCAAAAATTCACTCTTATAATGGCAGAGCAAAACGAAATATCAATCATTCAATGGCTGGACAAATTGCTGGCAAAGGGAGCCTATGGCTTTGCCACGGGAGCCTTGCAGCTGGAAATTCCGGGCCTCTCTGATATTGCCGTTAAAAGGGCGTTGAGCCGACTCAGTGCAAAAGGGAAGATTGTTTCACTATACAAAGGTTATTACCTGCTATTGCCTCCCCAATACGCTTCCAAAGGCATATTGCCTCCCCAACTGTATTTGGATGCCTTTATGAAGTACTTGCAACGGCCATACTACGTGGCGCTGCTCAATGCCGCTGCTTTTCATGGAGCATCCCATCAGCAGCCACAAGAGTATTTTGTAATGACTGATTTTCCTGTACTCCGCCCTACCCAAAAAAAAGGTCTTAAAATCAATTACATCAGTATTGAGGAGTTTCCGCAATCGCTGATTGAAAAAAGGAAAACGGAAGCTGGCTACCTGAACATTTCAAATGCAGTACTCACAGCTGGTGATTTGATTCAATTTGAAAAACGTGTAGGTGGGCTCAATCGGGCAGCTACCGTGCTGAACGAATTAGCAGAAGTAATCAAACCGACTGATTTCAACTCTGTGGTATTACAGCATGTGCATGTTACTGCTTTGCAACGATTGGGATATTTATTGGAAAACGCATGCTATAATACAGAACTGGCAGATGCGCTATTTGAAGCTATGAAGCGGGAAAAACTTAATTTGTTTCGCATTCCGCTAAAGGCAGCCAAGGAGAAAAAAGGCTTTTCTTCTGACAATCGCTGGAAGGTGATTGTAAACACTGAAATTGAAATAGACGAATGATACCACAGGCACATATCATGGAGTGGAGCCAGCAAGTGCCTTGGCAAAGCAACGAACAGGTGGAGCAAGACCTGGTGATTTGTCGTGCTTTGGTTGAAATATTCTCGGATGAATGGCTGGCCAGCAGCCTGGCCTTTCGTGGTGGTACGGCCTTGCATAAACTCTACCTGCAACCTCAGCCACGCTACTCAGAAGATATTGATTTGGTACAAGTACGGGCTGAACCCATCAAAGAAACCGTGCAACGATTGCAGGCAGCACTGGCTTTTCTGGGTGATTCTTTGGTGAAACCAAAAAGAGATGGCACCCAAATTATCTGCCGTTTTGATTCTGAGTTTCCACCCTCAATCCGATTGCGATTGAAGGTAGAAGCCAATACCCGTGAACACTTTACGGTGCATGGGTTGCAACAATTTCCATTTGAAGTGAAATCCTCCTGGTTTGATGGTGGCTGCAACCTAACCACCTACCGCTTAGAAGAATTGCTCGGAACCAAATTACGGGCACTCTATCAGCGCAAAAAGGGCAGAGACCTGTACGATATGTACATTGCGCTTACCCAAAAACCGGACTTGGATTTTGATGCTTTGCTGCATTGCTACCGGGAGTACATGAACTTTTCGGTAGAAAAGCCCCCAACGCAGCGGGAATACATCTTGAACATGGAAGCCAAAATGCAGGACAGCGAATTTTTGGGAGATACCACTGCTTTGTTGCGACCGGATGTTCCATACCATCACCATGAAGCATTCGATTTGGTAAAAAATAGATTGATTCATCGGATGTAAAGCCAGGCTTTTTCCAAGTCCGTTTCCGGAATTGCGTTCAGACGCGGGCGCTCATAACCGGTACATGCATATGTGTTTTTCACCACCCCCCCCCAATCGACCAAAAGATTGCTTTCCGGAACGGTAAGTGCGGGCAATCATTCCCTATTCAATATTAATGAACTGAAAAGTTAATTTTATGGCCTTCTTCTCCTATTTTTATGCCATTCAAATCAATTATGAACGAAGCACTACAATACCTCGCATCTCTACCTGACGAACAGGCCCAGCTTGATGCCATAGCCGAAGATTTGAAAAACGGCACAAACAAATTTGATTTTGCACCCGCCTATGGAGATACACATTGGGGAGGTTTTAGAGACATACTCAACCTTGAGGATTACTTTGAAGCCGCTACCAGAGCAGAAGCATATGCCTCAAGGCTTGACTTCACGGATTTTTTCACTGATTGTGATTGGGAATATAACCAGTATTTGTTTCAATCCATGATCGAAAACAATCCTTCTGCCCTGACTCTGGAAGAAATTAATGTTATTCAGAAAATACTTTCCGAAAAAGGTGACTTGAGTTTGGTCCAAGATTTGATTCCGCAGGAAATGATTGATTCTTTGTCCATTGATAACGCTGGAGACAATGGTGATATAAGTCTGCTGATGTATTATTCATTAAGAATCAGGCGCATAGAATCCTGAATTTAATTGGCCGATATGACATGTTTTGTCATACCTACTCTTGTATTCTTGCAGTCAAACAAACCTGTAAGTCTTCATGTCAATAGTAAAGTTCTCATTT